>Ga0189289_10161_pt1 | contig 66599 bp, 68 predicted proteins | sample UW106minimetaG_FD_130313 | JGI IMG/M metagenome (GOLD analysis project Ga0189289, IMG submission 130313) | Marine microbial communities from the Costa Rica Dome - UW106 mini metaG | ecosystem: Environmental > Aquatic > Marine > Oceanic > Photic zone | place: Costa Rica: the Eastern Pacific...
AACGTTCTTCACCAGAAGTACTTATTGGTTTTTTGAGTGTTAAACGATAAGAAAACTGTAGATGCGATCTTGGTGGTAATTTGTTTTGCACTCCATTAATAAATACATAACCATTTCTCAATTCTAAGGTATCTCCGGGTAAACCTACACAGCGTTTAACAAGGTTTGTTTTCTTATCAATAGGCTTGTAGTAGTTACGATCTGGAGTAAACTTGTTCATATCCAGTAATGTGTCTGCAGGTTGATTAAACACAACAATATCATTACGTTCTACGTTTTCAAATCCAGGTAGTCTAAAATAGGGTAATTGTAGTTTATTAATTAAAGCGGTGTTTCTTTCCTCGAAATTATCACTAAATAAATAAGATTTCTTTTTTATCACTGGAATGGTATCATGCACCATTGGGGTAGCAACCGTAGTCATCGGTGTTCTTGCTCCATAATGAATCTTACTCACGATTAAGAAGTCCCCAACTAAAAGGGATTTTTCTAAAGACGACGATGGAATAACAAAAGGTTGAAAGAAATAGGTATGTACAATGGTTGCAGCTACTATTGCAAATAGAATAGAGGTAATCCATTCTCCTGCCGATGTCTTTGGCTTCAATTGCCTGTTTTCTACAAACTGAACATCCTCCACATAATTTAAATAGTAGAGATAAAACCCTAGAGTAATGATACAAATTAGGGCATCACGTTTGGTGTCTTTTCCAAAGGTTCTTGCTGTTTCAACCCATACTGCTGGAATCATAATTAGATTTACAATTGGTAAAAACATTAGGATAATCCACCACCATGGTCGCGTTATTATTTGCATTAAAACCCAAGCGTTATAAATTGGAACAAAAGCTTCCCAAGCCTGTCGACCAGCTTTAACGTATAGTTTCCATGTGCCTAAGCCATGTATTATTTGTATGATTATAAAGAAGATAAACCACTGTGTCCAAGTCATGATGCTATGTTTAGTCTAGTTGGTTGTAAAGTATTTTAATTTGTTTCAAATATTTGGCAAATTAACCAATGTTTAACACATCTTTCATAGTAAAAATGCCTTTTTTATCTTTTATCCATTCTGCTGCAATAACAGCACCTAAAGCAAACCCTTGTCTGTTATGCGCAATATGTTTAATACTTATGGTATCTATGTCGGATGCATACGTTATTTCATGCGTGCCTGGAATATCAGGAAGGCGTTTTGCTTCAATTTGAATCGTATCATTATTAGCCTTATCCAGTGCCCAATGGCTATAATTGGTGTTTGCAATAATTTGTTCGGCTAAAGTAATTGCCGTGCCACTTGGTGCATCGAGTTTTTTTGTATGATGAATCTCTTCAATATCAGTAGTATAACCAGATATATTAGCCATTAATGCACTAAGCTTTTTATTGATTTCGAAAAAGATATTGACTCCAAGACTAAAGTTTGAAGCGTACAAAAAGGTTCCATTTTTAGATTTGCAATAGTCTACGACTTCCTTATAGTGATCTAACCATCCTGTTGTTCCAGAAATAATAGGAATATGTGCATCCAAGGCCTTTTTTATATTAGTTACTGCAGCATCTGGTATACTGAAGTCAATAGCGACATCAGTATTAGAGAAATCAAAACTATCTGACGCATCTGCTATCTTTAAACTAATACTATGATTGCGCTCTTTAGCAATAGCCTCAATACTTTTACCCATTCTGCCATAACCTAGTAAAGCTATTTTCATTTTAAAATTTAAAATTAAGTGTTAAGCCCAAATCGGACGAATTTTCCATTTGGTTGTATTGGTAATGTGGACTAAGGGATAGGTTTTCATCAACATTAAATTGCAATAAATGTGCATCGACATTGGCGTCAATAATGTTAAGAGCGTATAATCCTATAGTTACCAATAGAGAGACTTCCTTATTCCTTCTAAATTGTTGTTGCGCTCGAATTAAACCATCATTAGAAATAAGGGGATTGCCGTCAGCATCAGAGAATTCGTCGTCCGTAAACCCAGCCAATCGTCTTTTATAAGCATTTCTATATCGATCAAATTGTTTATCGTTTCTAACATAAAAGTATATTCCAGTGCCTATAGCACCCCAAACAATGGGAATCTTCCAATATTTTTTATTGTAAGCTTGTCCAGCACCTGGAAGAATTGCTGAGTAAAATGCAGCTTTAGATGGACGTAAAGGATCAATTGGTTTCCGTTCAATATTCAAGTCTTCAACAACCACCAGCTCTTTATCAATGCCAATGCTGGTGCTATCATTTTCTTTTTCTTGCCCTGTTGAAAAAAGCAATGACAAAAGAAAGATAAATACTAAATATGAACGCTTATTTAGCACGCTGAACCAATTTTTTTATCCTATTAAAATCTTCTTCAGAATGGAATGGAATTGTGATTTTACCACTTCCATTTTTTCCTAATTTGACATCGATTTTATGCCCAAAATAATCTGAGAATTCTTTAACTCCCTTTTTAATGTATTTGGGAATTTCGGTTGGTTCATTTGAAACTGCTGTTTCTGTATTGGTATTTAGATGCTTAACTAACTGTTCCGTTGCCCTCACAGATAGTTTATTGCTGATCACTTTTTCATAGACTTCAAGTTGATCTATTTGGCTATCAATATTTACCATAGCTCTACCATGTCCCATTGAGATAAAACCATCACGCATCCCTGTTTGAATGATAGGATCTAATTTTAAAAGTCTTAAATAATTGGCAATCGTTGAGCGCTTTTTACCCACACGTTCGCTCATTTGTTCTTGAGTAAGTTTAATTTCGTCAATTAAACGTTGGTAAGACAAAGCAATTTCAATAGGATCGAGATCTTGACGTTGGATGTTTTCTACTAGAGCCATCTCTAAGGACTCTTGATCATTAGCAATTCTTATATAAGCAGGAATTGTTTCTAGACCAATTAACTTGGACGCTCTAAAACGTCGCTCACCTGAGACGAGCTGGTATTTATTAAAGGCTAACTTTCTAACGGTAATAGGCTGAATAACACCTAACTCTCTTATAGAAGACGCTAACTCTCTAAGCGATTCTTCATTAAAGTTAGTTCTAGGTTGAAAGGGGTTAACCTCAATACTCGTTATATCAAGTTCAACGATATTACCAACAACCTTATCTGCATTTTTATCATCAGCAGATTTTATATCATTTTCGGGATCTTTCAATAAGGCTGAAAGTCCTCGCCCTAACGCCTGTTTTTTAGTTGCCTTCGCCATTAAAATTCATTTTTCTTAATAAGTTCTTTTGCTAAACTTAAATAATTTGCGGCACCCTTACTACTTACATCGTAGTTAATAATACTTTCCCCATAACTTGGTGCTTCACCTAAGCGCACATTGCGTTGGATAATGGTTTCAAAAACCATTTCACTAAAGTGCTTTTGAACTTCTTCTACAACCTGATTTGATAGTCGCAAACGCGAATCGAACATGGTGAGAAGCATGCCTTCAATATCTAACGCTTCGTTGTGTATCTTCTGTACACTTTTAATAGTATTTAACAGTTTTCCAAGGCCTTCTAGTGCAAAATATTCACACTGTATAGGTATCATAACTGAATCTGAAGCCGTAAGCGCATTTAAGGTTAATAAGCCAAGTGAAGGGGCACAGTCGATTAAAATGTAATCATATTCAGATTTTAATTCTGAAATCGCTTTTTTAAGCATGTACTCGCGTTCGTCTTTATCTACCAGTTCTATTTCAATCGCAACGAGATCGATATGCGCCGGAATGACATCAACATTAGGTGCGTTAGAAGCTACAATAGCTTCTTTAGCAACAGTAGTATGCTCAAGAACTTGATATGATCCTATTTCTACAGCATCAACATCGATACCGAGACCAGAACTTGCGTTGGCTTGTGGATCCGCATCTATAAGTAGGACTTTTTTCTCTAGTGCACCTAGGGAAGCAGCTAAATTAACTGAAGTTGTGGTTTTACCAACTCCGCCTTTTTGATTAGCAATAGCAATGATTTTACCCATTAATTGATTTGGTTTGTTGAGGGTTTAAAAATACGATTTATTATGGGTTTTGAAAATCGAAGTTGTTAACATAGCATAAAAAAAAGCCTTCCAAAATCAAAGATTCTAGAAGGCTTTTAGTATTTCTGTATGCGGAGCAATTACTCTTCCGGCATCAAAATGGCCTTAATATATCCATTAGTTAAGTATTTTTTAGCAACATTTTGGATGTCTTTTGCTGCTACGGCATTAACATCCTTTTCGTAAGTAATAACCGAATTTAAATCTCCTTGTGAATAGTCTGCATCCTTAATAGTAGAAAGCCAAAAACGATTTTGCTCAAGATTATCTTTTCTTGATAAAATTTGCGCCTTTTTAACTTTATCTAAGTCCACTTCAGTAGGACCATCTGTTATAATTTTTTCTAACTCAGCGATAGAAGCATTGGCTAATTTTTCTGCATTATCTGGACCACAAGGGAAGGATATACTAAAGTTAAAACGACCATAAGGTATTTTACCAATAAATCCATTGGCGCCTGCACCATAAACCCCTCCTTCTTCTTCTCTAAGTTTTTCAATGAGTTTAATGCTTAAGATGTCACCTAACATGTTCATGGCTCTCGCCTCTTTTTCATTATAGTCCGCATCACCATTAAAAATTAAACGTACTGCACTTTTAGGTTCGGTACCTTTGTTGTACATAAATTCATGTGATCCAGATTTTGGTCTAAAATCATGCACTTTATACATTTCCTTTTCACCAGTACTTGGTAATGATGCTATATAAGTTTCAGCGAAGTCTTTAATTTTAGACTCGTCAACATTACCCACGAAGTAAAAATGAAAATCCCCAGCATTGGCAAATCGTTCTTTATATTTTTGATAAGCCAGATCGTAATTAGCATTATCTAAAGCTTCAGCGTCTGGAAAGCCAGTATACCTAGGATTACCTTCATTAACAAATTCTCCATACGCAATAGAAAATGCGATATTAGGATTGGATAAGATATTCCCTAAAAATGCTTTTTGCTTACTTATATAAGATGCAAAGGCCTCAGGATCCTTATCTAACTTAGTAAAATATAGATGAATCATTTGAAACATCATTTCCAAATCTTTAGGTGATGCAGATCCTCTAAATCCTTCGGAGTTACCTCCTATAAATGGCCTAACACTAACAATTTTTCCAGAGGTCATTTTAGCCATTTCGTTTTTGTCAATACCATCAATACTAGCTTCAAATAATCCTCCATTGGCACTTGAAGTTTCTTTGAATTCTTCATCTGAATATAATGAGGTGCCACCATAACTAAAAGCCTCAAGTAAAATCTCGTCGTTTTTAAAATCTGTTTTTTTGTAAGTGATTTTGGCACCATTACTCAAGGTAAGAGTAGTGGTTTCAGTTATTGCACCTTCATTATTGGTAGTTTGACTTATAACACTTCCCTTAACAGGTTTAATCGGCATCATTTCAGCTCTTGCTGCTTCGTCTTCATAATCTTTAACATCCGATTTTTTAACGGCATCTAACAAATCAATAACTTCTTTTTCGGAAACTTTTGTAAGTCCTTCTTTTTTTGGTCCTGTAAGAATTACCAACCGGTTATCGTCATGTAAGAAGTCGGTAATTAAACCGTTGACCTCGCTTAATGTAATTTTGGGTAATTCTGATTGTGCATAACTGTAAGACCACTCAATGCTTGGAATTGGACTTTCCTGTAAGAAGTTAGAAACGTAAAGGTTTACAATTCTACCTGATTCGCGTTTGTCTTTATTTTTAAAATTGCGCTCGAGTCTTGCTAAGTAGTCTTTTTTTGCACGATCTAATTCAGATGCTTTAAATCCAAAACGCTTTACACGTTCGTTTTCTTCAAGCAATGTTTTAAGGGCTTCCAGTTGTCCAGTTTCATTGGTTTGTGCAACAGATTGATATGCTTCTTTATTTCCAATAATTCCGCCATGATATGAGAATCCAAATAAGAAAGGTGGGTTTGGTTGATTTCTATATTCGTTTAATCGATTGTTAATCATTTGAGTGAAAAGTCCTTCAACCATATTATCACGGTAATCTTGAATGGTTCTTGTTTTTTCTGGATTGCCTTTGTCTTTATAATATATTTGAACCTGGCTCGATGTAGCTTCTTCATCCCACTCAATGGCTACAAAAGTGCCTTCATGATTTTCAGAATAGTAGTCTTCTCTTGGTTTAGGATTTTGAGGGTTTTTAAGTTCGCTAAAATTGGCAATAATCTTTTGTTCTAGAGTTTCAACATCTAAATCGCCAACAGCAATTACTGCCATAAGATTTGGACGATACCAATCTTTTTGAAAGTTTCTTAGGCTTTCATATCCAAACGTTTCTAAATTCTCTTTAGTACCGATTGGCAGACGCTCTGCATATCTTGATTTATAAGCAATCTTATCGAGATATTTTGATTGCATTCGTGTAGCAGCACCTAGTCGGGTACGATATTCTTCGATAACAACTCCACGCTCGTCATCAATATCTTCTGCGGTAAGTAAAGCATTACCAGCCCAGTCTTGCAAAATTTGGAAGCCTTTTTCTAATTTCTCAGGATCATCGCTTGGAATAGGGAGAATATAAACTGTTTGATCAAAGCCTGTATAGGCATTTAAGTCTGCTCCAAATTCAACTCCAATATTTTGCAAGTAGTCGACCAGTTCATTTTTTTGGAAGTTTTTCGTGCCATTGAAATTCATGTGTTCCATGAAATGGGCGAGGCCAACTTGGTCTTCTGTTTCTACAATAGAACCTGCTTTTAATGCTAAACGTAATTCTACTTTGTCCTCTGGTTTTCCATTATTTTGAATATAATAGGTGAGACCATTAGGGAGTTTACCTATCTTAACTTCTTGTGTAATTGGTAAAGCGTCTAAAGGTACTGCGCCTGTCGTTTGTTGTTCTGGGGTTTTAGTTTGGGCATTTGCGGTAAATGCAACGAGTAAACTGCATACAAAAAGTGTTTGAAACACCTTGATAAATGTTGATTTCATGAGATTGATGGTTTTTGTGTTTAATACATACAATAGTATGAGGAAATTCCTCTAATTTAAAAATTATTTCTTCGTAGTTGAAAGAATAACAATTATTTAACTAAATAGGTAAGCTAGTATTGTTTGTAGGAAGATTATGAACAATTTGGGTTAGAATCACAATCGGGATCATCACAATCGATAAGGCCATCACCGTCATTATCCTCACCGTCAATGCAACGTTCTATAAGGCAGTCTTGGAAGTCTTCACACTCTAAGTCAAAACAATCAATAAAACCATCGCCATCATTGTCAATGCCATCATTGCATATTTCTTGACAGGTGTTATTATCGTTGCAATCTAGATCTTGACAGTCTACCAGGCTATCACCATCATTATCAATGCCGTCATTACAAATCTCTGAAGTTGTGTCATCAGATTCATCGGTGTTGTTATTACTACAACTTATCACCAATACACAAAAGGAAATGGCACACAGTTGTCTTAATTGGATGGACATAGCAAAGAATTTTGTACTAAGATAACCATTGCAAAAATGACACGGAGTTAAACTTTTTTTAAAACGAGTGGACCATGCTCTAATCAATTAAAATTTCGAGTATTTGGATGGCAGCATCACTTATTTTTGTACCAGGTCCAAAAACTGCAACTGCACCAGCATCAAAAAGAAATTGATAGTCCTGTTTTGGAATAACACCACCAACAATTACCATAATGTCATCGCGACCATAAGCCCTTAATTCTTCAATAACTTGAGGAACTAGTGTTTTGTGACCTGCGGCTAATGATGAAACTCCTAAGATATGTACGTCATTTTCAACAGCTTGTTTGGCAGCTTCCTTTGGCGTTTGAAATAAAGGGCCGATATCTACATCAAAACCTACATCGGCATAACCAGTGGCAACAACTTTTGCCCCTCTATCATGACCATCTTGGCCCATTTTTGCTATCATTATTCTTGGTCTACGACCATCTTGTTCTGCAAATTGATCTGCAAGTTCCCGGGCTTTCTTGAAGCTTTTATCGTCTTTTATTTCCTTACTATACACACCGCTGAAGGATTTTATTTTAGCCTTGTAACGTCCAAATGCTGCTTCTAAGGCATCACTAATTTCACCTAATGTAGCACGTTTGCGAGCTGCATCTATGGCTAAAGCTAATAAATTTTCATTTCCTGACTTAGCAGCCTTGGTTAATTTTGATAGCGCTTCAGCCACGTCTTGATTATCTCTTGTTGATTTTATTTGGTTGAGCCGCTCTATTTGTTGATTTCGAACTGTTTGGTTATCGACTTCAAGAATATGAAGCGGATCTTCCGCTTCGAGTTGATACTTGTTGACACCGACAATTACATCCTGACCAGAATCAATTCTTGCTTGTTTACGAGCAGCAGCTTCTTCGATACGTAACTTTGGAATACCTGCTTCAATTGCCTCAGTCATGCCACCAAGTTCTTCAACTTCCTCGATTAAAGCCCAAGCTTTTTGTGCTATATCATGTGTTAAACACTCCACATAATAACTTCCAGCCCAAGGATCAACAGTTTTGGTGATGTGGGTCTCTTCTTGTAAATAGATCTGAGTGTTTCTAGCAATACGGGCTGAGAAGTCTGTTGGTAAGGCAATAGCTTCATCTAAGGCATTTGTATGTAAACTTTGCGTACCACCAAAAGCTGCTGCAGCGGCTTCAATACATGTTCTTGCTACATTATTAAATGGATCCTGCTCGGTTAAACTCCATCCTGATGTTTGACAATGTGTTCGTAGTGCGAGGGATTTTGGATTTTTAGGATTAAACTGTTTTACTAGCTTAGCCCAAAGCATACGTGCAGCTCTCATTTTGGCAATCTCCATAAAATGGTTCATACCAATAGCCCAGAAAAACGATAGGCGAGGAGCAAAGGTGTCGATATCCATTCCCGCTTCTAGACCTTTTCTAATGTATTCTAAACCATCTGCTAAGGTATAAGCTAATTCGATATCGCAAGTTGCACCAGCTTCTTGCATATGGTAGCCTGAAATACTTATGCTATTAAAACGCGGCATATTTTGACTAGTAAACTCAAAAATGTCCGATATTATTTTCATAGAAGGTGTTGGTGGGTAGATGTAAGTATTTCGAACCATAAACTCCTTTAAGATATCATTCTGAATGGTGCCAGCAAGTTGTTCTGGTGATACACCTTGTTCTTCTGCTGCAACAATGTAGAATGCCATAATTGGTAAAACTGCGCCATTCATAGTCATAGATACGGACATCTTGTCCAGTGGTATTTGATCGAAAAGAATTTTCATATCTTCTACAGAGTCAATTGCCACACCTGCTTTACCAACATCTCCAACAACACGTTCGTGATCTGAGTCATAACCTCGGTGTGTTGCTAAATCAAATGCTACCGATAAACCTTTTTGCCCTGCCGCCAAATTCCTTCTATAAAATGCATTACTTTCTTCAGCGGTAGAAAACCCAGCGTATTGCCTTATAGTCCATAGTCGACGAACATACATCGTTGCATATGGGCCGCGAAGATTGGGTGCTATTCCTGCTACAAAATTTAAATGTTCAAGTTCGTCTAAATCCTTCTTCTCATATCTTGATTTCACCTCAATATCCTCTGCCGTTATGAAACTGTTTTTGGCATCTTGATGAACAGCTTTTGGCTGTTTTACTTTTAATTTTATATGTTGTAGATTTTTACGACTCATGGATGTTATTTTGAACTAAAAAAGAGGCTGTAGATTTTACCTATACCTTGTTTTATTCATTTTTTAATCTATTGATTTCTAATTTTTCAGATAACCTTACCGCAATAATTGGCTCAATTAATGTTTTTCGTTTATCTATTCTTAAAAATGGACTTTTCTCAAGTTCATTTTTCATTCTATCTGCTGGATTTGGATGCTTATTTGTACCAAGTAATATTAATTGTTCCGTGTCAAATTGTGATTGTTCCTTAGAGGCACTTTCTTTAATTTTTCTTTGGATAGTACCTTCTTTTAATTGACTTAAAAACCCTCCATTATTTTCGATGTCTTTAAAAAGTTCTAATGCTTTTTCTGACAACTTTAGCGTTAAATATTCAATATAATAGGACCCATCTGCAGGATTATTTACCTTATCAAAATAACTTTCGTTTTTAAGGATCAAGAGCTGGTTTCTTGAGATGCGGTCTCCAAATTCATTTGCATCGTGATACAATGCATCATAAGGTAAATTGTAAACCACATCTGCACCCCCTAAAACTGCACTCATAGATTCTGTTGTTGTTCGAAGCATATTTACATTGTAATCGTAGATGGTTTTATTGCGTTTACTAGGTGTTGCTTTAATTCTGCAGCTTATGTTAAAGCCATATTCAGATGCTAGGGTCGCCCAAAGATTTCTTAATGCTCTGAGCTTGGCAATTTCAAAGAAATAATTAGATCCTATTGCTACATTAAACGTTATTTCTAAGGTTTGCTTTTTGTCATTATCTAATATTTTTTCAAAATGGTTAAGGTATTCATTGGTATGTGCTAGTCCATAGGCTAATTGCTGTACGATGTTAGCTCCTGCATTTTGATACAGATCCAGATTAATGCATAACTGGTTGTTTTCTTTCACAATTATCTCAAACTGATCATAATCTTCTTTTAGATTGTTATGCCAGTTTCCAGTTTTTGCGAGATGACCAATAATATCGTTTTGGACGTAAACGTTCTTCTGATTAAAAGATCGACTAAAAGGAATCGACAGAAAATTACATTGGATATCAACTGAAACTTTATCTAAGACGATAGTCTTGAGTAATACTTCAGAAGGTATAGACTCAGACGGCATTGTAAAAAGAATGGCTTCGGCACCACGATTAATAGCTTCAATTGCCTGTGCATTAGCCTCTTCAGCCTTATCGACAACAATGGTTTGACAAATTTTCCAATCTTGGGCTTTACTGTTTGGATTATTTGAAATAGCTTTAAATTCATCGGCATGGTAAAAAGGCTTTACATCAATACCTTCATTAGTTTTCCAAATTAAATTGTTGTTGTAATCCGCTCCTTTTAAATCTACCTGAATTTTTTGTTTCCAGGCTTTAGAGGAAACACCTTCAAAATCGCTAAATAAAGATTTACTCATCTTTTTTCTGTTTTGCAATACTGTCTTCGTATTCAATTATGAAGATGTCCTCGTTAGGATTCTTCATGTAATAATTTTCTCTTGCAGCACGTTCAATACCTTCTTCCGTACTCAATTCTTTAATGGCTTTATTATCCTTTGCCATTTCATTTTTATAGTGTTCTTTTTGATATTCTAATGCTTCAATATCTTCATTCAGTTCATAATGAAATAATAGTGAATGCGCATCAAAAAAGAGCATCCAAATGGCAAATAGAATAAACACCAAGAGGTAAATATTTTTAAATGGTTTTAAATATTTATTGTCAAAAACACCCATTATAAACGTTCATTGATTATCGTTCTAACGATATCTACTGCTACCGTGTTGTACTTATTATTGGGGATTATAATATCTGCGTATTCCTTCATTGGTTCAATAAACTGCTCATGCATTGGTTTGAGTGTTGTTTGATATCTTGTTAACACCTCATCAATATCTCGTCCTCGTTCAGAAATATCGCGTTTCAGTCGTCTTATTAATCGTTCGTCTGAGTCTGCATGAACAAATATTTTAATATCAAATAAATCACGAATTTCTGGATTGGTAAGGATAAGAATGCCTTCTACGATCATTACTTTTCTGGGTTTTGTAGAGATTGTATCTCCTGTACGATTATGCTTTACAAAGGAATATACAGGCTGATCAATGGCGGTTCCTGCTTTTAAATCTATAAGATGTTGTACTAACAAATCAAAATCAATAGACCTCGGGTGATCGAAATTTATCTTTACACGTTCATCATAGCTTAAGTGTGATGTGTCTTTATAATAAGAGTCCTGGGAAATAACTCCAACCTCACCTTCTGGGAGTTCATTTAAAATAGTATTTACGACGGTTGTTTTTCCACATCCAGTACCACCAGCTATTCCAATTATCAGCATTAATTTTCGGTTTATTTTAGTTATGCAAAATTAGGGATTTACGACTAGTAATTAATGATATTTGTCACTTGTTGATAGAAATAATATCATGTTTTTAGTGACTATCGTCTTATCAATTTGACGATACCTAGGTTTTCAATGCCAACATAAATGTAACCATCAGGACTTTGTTCAACACTTCTTACTCTACCTATGCCATCGAGAAGACGTTCCTCTTTAATGACTTTGTTGTTTTTTAAGGTACATAGATCTAAATATTGAAACTTAAGTGAACCAACAAGTAAATTACCATTCCAGTCTCCATATTTATCGCTATTTATAAATGCCATTCCACTTGGGGCTATCGAGGGTGTCCATTGATGAAGTGGTTGTTCCATACCTTCTTTTTCTGTTAGTTCTGTAAATTTAGTACCACTATAATTGATCCCAAAACTAATAACAGGCCAACCGTAGTTCTTTCCAGCTTTAATAATATTTATTTCATCACCACCTCGTGGTCCATGTTCATGGGTCCAAATATCACCTGTTTTAGGATGTAATATCATGCCTTGTGGATTTCTATGTCCATAAGAAAATATAGCTTTTTTTGCATTTGGCTTATTAAAAAACGGATTGTCAATTGGTATTCGGCCGTCATCATGGATTCTGTACACCTTACCGCAATCTCTAGTTAAGTCTTGCGGATTAACATCCCTATCGCCGCGATCACCTATGGTAAAATATAAATAACCTTTGTTGTCAAACGCTAATCGTGAACCAAAGTGTTGACCTCTTCTCGAGTTTGGTTCGGCTTTATAAAGAACCTCAAAATTTACTAAGGTCTTGTTTTCTAATTGGGCTCTAGCGATGGATGTATTGCCACCATCGCCTTTCCCTTTAGAGGAAGCATATGAGAAGTAAACCCATCCATTCTCCTTATAATTAGGATGAAGAATAATATCTAACAATCCACCTTGATCTCGAAAGTAAATTTCTGGTAGTCCTGTAATGACAGATTTATTACCATTTTTAAAGTGGATTAATATTCCAGCTTTCTCATTAATTAATATACTCCCATCTGGTAAAAAAGTAAACCCCCATGGAATATCTAAATTATCCACAATAACTTCATAATCATTGTCATAATTTGTTGGGTTTTTGTCCTGTGCACAGGTTAAAACACTAATTAATATTAGGCTAATAAAGGCTGGTTTTAACCTCATCTTTTTGTAAAATTTAAGTCTGAATTCTAAAGTTAGAAAAATGTTGTTTGAATATAAAGAAAAACTCTATATTTGCAGTCCAATTTTGATAACCGTTTTCGGGGTGTAGCGTAGCCCGGTTATCGCGCCGCGTTTGGGACGCGGAGGTCGCAGGTTCGAATCCTGCCACCCCGACTAAAATTAAAAGCTCAGTGTTTACTGAGCTTTTTTTGTTATTTTACTTTTTATGTCGTTTTCAGAGTAGATTCTATAGTCATCTTCATTGGGCTCTAATTGCTGAAATTTATTGTCCAAGAGGTATCCTATCCAAACCGTTCTGAAGAATCTACAGGTCTATGCTTACATCACTTAACTTTAGTATTTGTTGACATTTTAAGTTGTCTGAATCCTGGGTTTATTTTAAACCAGTCTACAGCAACACTCCCTTTATATCTCTAAAAATTAGCTAGTACCCATGTATCCTTAAGATCATTTAATTTTCCTGCATTTCTTCAGTGGTATTATCAGGGGTGTCCATTTTATCGTTTTGTTCTTTTTTAAGAAAAACTAATAACCATACTAAGCCAGTGATTCTAACTTTTGATTTCATTATTAGGTTAGATTTTGTTATTAAATCATTCCAAATCAGTGAAAAATATTAATGAATAAACAGGATTGATGAATTTTATAATGCTATAATTAGTGTTGATAACTTCTCTGTAAGGTTGTACTATAAAAAACTACTTTTGTTTTAGAATAAATTGAATAATATGTCTGATACGATTGAAAAAGTAAAGTGTCTAATAATAGGATCTGGACCTGCGGGATATACAGCTGCAATATATGCGTCTAGAGCGAATATGGAGCCAGTTTTATATCAAGGAGAACAACCAGGTGGTCAATTAACAACGACCAATGATGTTGAAAATTTCCCTGGATATCCTGATGGGATAACAGGGCCAGAAATGATGATTCAACTTCAGAAACAAGCTGAGCGTTTTGGAACAGATGTACGTCATGGCTGGATTACAAAAGTTGATTTTTCTGGTGATATTCATAAGGTTTGGGTGAATGGAGAAACAGAGATTCATGCTTCAACGATAATTATTTCAACTGGTGCATCGGCGAAATATTTAGGACTACCTTCAGAGCAAAAATATTTGAAACTTGGGGGTGGAGTGTCTGCTTGTGCCGTTTGTGACGGTTTCTTTTATAGAAATCAAGATGTTGTTATCGTAGGGGCTGGTGACTCGGCTTGTGAAGAGGCGCATTACCTTTCTAAGCTTTGTAGAAAAGTAACCATGCTGGTAAGGCGTGATGAATTTAGAGCCTCTAAAATTATGGAAGCCCGTGTAAGAAATACAGAGAATATTGAAATTTTAATGAATACTGAAACAGATGAGGTTTTAGGGGATGGACAAGTTGTTACTGGAGTGAGAGCTTTTAATAATAAAACAGGTGAGAAGTTTGAAATTCCTGCTACTGGCTTTTTTGTAGCCATTGGACACAAACCAAATACCGATATTTTTAAAGATTACTTAAACCTTGATGAGACAGGTTATATCATTAATGCAGAACCAGGAACGAGTAAAACAAATGTGGAAGGAGTTTTTGTTAGTGGTGATGCTGCAGATCACGTATATAGACAGGCAATTACAGCAGCTGGAACAGGTTGTATGGCTGCGTTAGACGCGGAGCGCTATTTAGCTGCAAAAGATGCTAATTTCGAAGTAGCCACTTCAACATACAACTAAGATTTACACGATAAAATATAGAAAAGCCGAAGTTGAATTCTTCGGCTTTTTGCTATTTGTATTTGGCGAATTTCTAGCGCTTTTTCTTTTGAAGTTTTGCTGTATCATCAAATTTTGTAATGGTTATGCTAGGACTGCCGTATAGGTACACCTCACTATTTCCTGAAGCTGCTATTGTAATATTTTCTGTTGAGGCGATAATTAAATCACTATTATCTTCCAGAGTGGCGTCAACTGATTTAACATCAAATTTAGGACTGTTGAAATTGGTTGAATTATCTAATGTTAAAATAGAACTTGATGCAGATCCTTCAATAACGGCATCTGATCTTAAATGCATATCAAAATTAACAACATTACTATTTATTAATGCATCCAACTTAGTATTATCACTCATTTCAACTTTTGTTGAATCAGATGTTAAGTTTAATCGAGTCTTTGATTCTCCAGAACTTTTATAATCAAAACTTTTGGCCCTTATATTTAAATAGGCTCTTGAATTATCAGTTGTTATTAATGAGGCGTTATTCAATTCCATAGAGGTTAAAGATCTTAACTCCCCATCACCATGAACTTCCATATGTTGCAGAGCATCGCCATAGTTTATTGTGATACTTAATTTTTTTCTTGAAGTTATTCTCAAAGTTTCAACAATGGTGAGAACACCATCAACTACATTAAATTCAATAACATCATGCAAGTTGTCATCAGTTTCAATATTAACTGAGGGTTTGCTATTGTATACAATTTCTATTGAAAAATCTCCATTAACAACCAACGTATGAAAATCATCAACATAGGTTTGCTTAATGGTGACATTTCTATCTCCTTTGATTTTTTGTTGAGCTTCTAATGATGGTATCGCAAGTACTGCCATTAGTAGAATAAGTACTATTTTTTTCATGTATATTAATTGTTTAGCTAGTTATTACCATAATTACTAAAGCATGTTAATTTAATAGCTATTAAACAAAGATATACAAAAACCGTCCCAAACTCTAGAAAGAATTTAAAACGGTTTGCAATTGATTGGTTGTTGGTTTTGTAATATTTTCTGAATGCAAAACGCATACAGGAAATCATAAAGTTTAGTTGGCTCTAACGCTACCTGAGGAACTATCTGATTTCTCTACTTTTTTAGGATTACCAGAATATCTGATGCCAGCACCACTGGTCGCTCTAGCTGTTAATTCTTTAGAAGTGTTTAAAGAAATATCTGCACCACTTGTAGCTTTTACTTTAGAAATGCTAGCTTTAAGATTAGAAGCTTTGATATCAGAGCCGCTTGTAGCTTCGGCAAAAAGTAGAACCGTAGTTCCACTCACTTTAATATCACTCCCACTTGTAGACTGACAATTTAAGGATTCGGTCTTTACATCAATTTTCATTTCTGCACCGCTTGTTGTATTGAGTTCTAATTCATCTACCTCAATAGTATTTGTAGAAATAACTTCACTACCACTAGTTGCTTTAATAGCAGAAAGATTAACAACGGTTACATTAATGCGTCTTGAAGCTGCTCTTCTTATATTTTCTGTTGTGTAAATACTTAAAACACCATCTTCGACTTCTGTCATTATGAATTCGTGAAGATTTTCATCTGCCTCAACACTTAGGTCCACTGCATTGCTTTGAGTAATATATAAATCTAATCCTTGACCTACTTTTATAGATTCAAAGTCATTAGAAATATTTCTGTCTTGACTTACTACATTTCTATTGCCATCAATTCCTGGCCCGAATGAAATGCTACAGGATAGCATCAAAACACTTAAAATACTGGTTATTACTATTCTTACTAATGTGCTCATGATTTTTTTGATTTTAGTTTGAAACTGTATTTTCACAGATGTGATCAGACCGTTTCTAATATTGGTTTTTTGATTGAATTTTAATTGTTTAATTGTCTTTTATTTCTTTTGAAACGTGATTATAACTTATAACACGTTTAATTTTCCATTCCACACCATCTAGTATCCACAAGTGCGAGAATAGCGCATAGTTGTCCGTCTCTTCATAGGTCATATTTTTGTCCGTTGAGAAAAAGTGCTTACCATTTTGTAAGGCACCGTAAAGTTTACCATCATTATACATTGGGAAAACCTCGAGACTTTCTTCAACAAGAAAGCGATATACTTTCTCTGGATTGTCAGCTCTACAAATTCCGTTTTTCATAATGGTTACAAAGGCCTTTTTAGAATTGGTAATTCCACCTTTATCATGGTAGAATTCAAGATCATCAAACATTAATTCAGCACTTCGTTCTACGTCACATTTGTTAAAACCTATTTTAAAAAGAATACTGTCTTTTGCTTTAAGGGTTTGGTAAAGTTCAGAGCCTCTATCCACCTGTGCTGTGGCAATACCGGATACCAATAGGAATCCGATACTGCTTAGCAAAAGTGATTTGATTGATTGATTTAATTTTGATTGGTTCATTTTTGATTGATGATTACACCACAAAGGTGTCTTGATTTTTGATTGATTTATAGTTTAATATACTGAACTGTTGAATTTTAGGTCTCAATTGTCATTTACCTGAATATCAATACCATCTTCTTCATTTATTTTAACGCTAACCTCTGGCTCTTCTTTAGACGATGGTTCTTGATTAATGGTTTCAATAACTTCTGTTTTTTCAGCTACAATCTCTTCTTCCTCCGCTTCCTCTTCTTTTTCTATAACACAGTCTAGACATTCTGCAGTATCTTCTTTAATCAAATAATAGTGACCAAACTTCATATCGTTTAGGATGTTATTACCATAACTTGAATAGCTGTATCTCCATGACCTTGAGAAGTTATTATCTGTGTAAAGGACGGTGCCTTGAGGTAAATATAGCATTACGCGCACTTCTTGTTCGCTGAATTTATTTTCAATATCAGTCTTCAGGTAATTATCTAGATTTAAGGTATTACCTGTAATCTTATACTTGTAATAAATGTTTTCGGCACGTGTTTTGGCTCTATTATAGTCCTTACCGGTCGCTTCTTTTTCAATAGTTATTGACGCAACAGAATCGCTTGTAGATCTTACAATAAATCTAACGTTGCTCGATACAATGCTTCGTCCGTTATCATCCTCAACAATTTTAAATTCTCCATTAGTATTGTAACGGTAGCTGTTGTAATTCTTGAGTTTTGAATTATAAAGTTTCAGTGTATCACCAGATGTAATATTCAACTCACTCTTTGCACTAACTTTAGCGTCAAATGCGTGCTCAGTGGCCTGCTTGACTCCTGTAATGATTAATCCTATAATGGCCATTAACCATAACCCAAGTAAAGTAAACTTAGCCACATTGCCAATGGATTTTAGGTTGTTCACTAATATTTTTAATCCTGTGTAAAACACAAAGAAAAATGGAATACCAATGGCAAAGAATAACAATAATGACATTAACCAAATGGGAATGTTAGCAGCGTTAGCGACATATAGTAGATCTACTCCTGGTAAATGGACTGCATCTGTAATGCCAACGGTAAATAATGCAACAATTAGTGTTATTAGCATGCTAATCCCTACAATGATTAAAACAATTCCAATAAGTTTTGCAAAGGCTTTTAGAAAAAACATAAGAATGGTTCCTATGGAATCGAAAAAGGTCTGTGAACTAGACTTTAAACGATTACCTTGCTTTTGAAAATCAACGTTTTTTACCGTCTCTGATATGTTGTCTGAGACGTTATCGAAACCCTCTTTTAGCTTTTCACCGTGTTTTTTAAAATCGACATTTCTTACAGTTTCTGAAACTGAGTCAATACCGTCTTTAATTTTTTTTTCAATGTTACTGATGTTCACAGGATCACCAGTCATGGTCAGCTTTTCGGCAGTTGTTCTAGCTTCTGGAACTAAAGCCCAGAAAATAAGGTATATAAATATAAATGTACCGCCAGAACCAATGGCTAATATTAACCAGATTATTCGCATCCAAATAGATTCGATACCAAAATAATGGCTTAATCCTGCTGCAACACCTCCAATATAAGAGTTGTCTGTATCTCTATATAGTTTCTTTGTTGGTCGAGGGCTATAAGTTGTTTTAGTGCGTGGTTCATCTTCAAAGATTTCATCGTCCACTAAATAATCTTCGGGTTGTCCCATTATGGTAATGACTTCGTCTACCAATTTTATACCAACAACTTGTTTTTCGTTTCGTATACGTTCTGAGAATAATTCGGCGATACGAGCTTCGATGTCAGCGATAATTTCTGAGCGACCTTGAGAATCTGTAAATGAACGTTTTATAGCCTCAAGATAGCGTTGTAATTTAAGATATGCATCTTCGTCTATGTGGAAGAAAATACCTGCTAAATTTATATTGACTGTTTTATTCATTTTTTTGTTGATTTTGTACTTGTTACTAGGTTAACTGCATTTTGTAATTCACTCCAAGTCGTGTTTAACTCTTTAAGGAATAGTTTTCCCGTCTCTGTTAGACCATAATATTTTCTTGGTGGTCCAGATGTAGATTCTTCCCAGCGATAACTGAGTAATCCAGCATTTTTTAGTCTTGTTAATAGTGGATATATGGTTCCTTCTACAACAAGCATTTTTGCGTCTTTTAATGTGCTTAGAATTTCTGCAACATAGGCATCCTCATCTTTTAAGATGGATAAGATGCAGTATTCTAGTACACCTTTACGCATTTGTGCTTTTGTATTTTCGATTTTCATGTGCTTCTATTATTTTAATTTAAGGTCACATGCAGTTCGCGCATCGACGTTAATTTGATTAAACATTGATTTAGATTGCGCTCGTGTCATAGTAATAAGGTCTTAAATTCGATTAAACTGTTCATTTTTTGATTGATTATTGATGATTCTATTTTAAAAAATTAATTGTTAAGGGGTATTGGTATAGTTCGCCATCTCTAGCTGTTAAGCTTGCTTTTACAATTAGTCCGAGTTCAATTATAAAAGCTATAACAGCCAAGGCTCCTAATCCACCGCTTATATATAGAAGCGGAGAAGGCTCACCAACATTAATGTGAAAATTGTGAAATCCATGGAAATCGATAACATCTAATCCTCTAAACAACTTAAAGATGAAGAAAGGAACACTTATAGTGCCTACGATTATAGCATATAACAAAACACTAATCTGAAAATTTATAGCTTGTTTTCCATGCTGATCTATAAATGTAGATTTGTTTTTATTAGCTGCCCACAGTACAATTGGTCCTAAAAAATTACCAAATGGTATGATGAATCTCGAAAAGGTCGATAAATGTATAAATGTTGCTAAGTTTTTATGATGATTGTCTACCATTTTTAAAAGTGTATAATAGTTTCTTATGCAAATATATGTCTAAAAACAGGTATTATGTAACACATAGTACTTAATATTAACAAATTTTTAACATTAGTTAAGCTTGAATATTTCAGTTATTTTAGTGCAAATTATTGAAGAATCTTATGAAGATAACACCTTCTAAACTTAACACCTATCTACTATTTAAGTTACCTTCGGCTTATTTTACAGGGGTAAGAACAAAGCATATAGATGATAGCACATGTATTGTTACTGTTAAACATCGCTGGATCAATCAAAATCCGTTTAGATCTATGTTTTGGGCTGTTCAAGGCATGGCTGCTGAGTTAACTACAGGCGCCCTTGTCATGAAAAAAATCAGGGATAGTGGTAAAAGCATTTCAATGCTCGTTGCCAATAATAACGCAACGTTTACAAAAAAGGCTACTGGAAGAATTACATTTAAGTGCGAAGAAGGTATAAAAATAGACAAAGCTATAAAAAACGCAATTGACACTGGTGAAGGTCAAACAGTGTGGCTTAATGCCGATGGCGTTAATAAAGATGGTATTAAGGTGTCCTCTTTTAATTTTGAATGGACGCTCAAAGTCAAAAATTGAAGTCATTGTAACAAAGTCATTCTTAATTCTACAAATAGATGAATCAATCTTAAAACAAAATTATTATGAATCAATTGCTAGACTTTAGAGAACGAAACGCACATGAAATAGATTATCGTATCTATGGCGAGGAAATGCAATATGTAGAAATAGAACTAGATCCTGATGAAGGAGTTATTGCTGAGTCTGGAAGTTTTATGATGATGGATGACGGTATTCAAATGGAAACTATATTTGGTGATGGCTCTAATAAAGATCAGGGCTTTTTGGGAAAGATCTTAGGAGCTGGAAAAAGAATTCTCACAGGAGAAAGTCTTTTCATGATTGCTTTTTACAATAACCTTATCGGTAAACGGAATGTGTCTTTTGCATCACCCTATCCGGGTAAAATTACCCCTATAGATCTTTTAGAGTATAACGGGAAGTTTATTTGTCAAAAAGATGCTTTTTTATGCGCTGCCAAAGGAGTGAGTGTAGGTATTGAATTTTCTAAGAAATTAGGTAGAGGGCTTTTTGGTGGTGAAGGATTTATAATGCAGAAGTTAGAAGGTGATGGTATGGCCTTTGTGCATGCTTGTGGAACTACAGCGAAACGTGAATTAGCTCCAGGTGAAGTACTTAGAGTTGATACTGGTTGTATAGTCGGTTTTACTCAAGATGTGGACTATGATGTAGAATTTATTGGTGGATTTAAAAATACCATTTTCGGTGGTGAAGGACTGTTCTTTGCAAAGTTACAAGGGCCTGGCACAGTGTATTTGCAATCACTTCCATTTAGTAGACTAGCGGGTCGAGTATTAAAGTCTGTTCCAAGAGGTGGTAAATCAAAGGGTGAGGGTAGTATACTTGGGGGATTAGGTGATCTTTTAGATGGTGATAATGGCTTTTAATGTAAAATAAAAGTGAATGAAAGTTTACCTCGAAAAAATAAACTTTTTTTAATTCTTGGATGCACCCAGAATTTTAAACTTTTAACATAATAAGCTGTTAAACTTTGCGCATTTTGTTTAATGTCCTATGTTTTTTTTCTATATTGAAGCATAAACTATATGAATAGCCTATAGAAAAAATCTACTTTGTTGAACCTAAAACCTAAAATTACCTATGGCGAGAGCGATGTTTGAGTACACTAAGACTGTGCTTAACAAGGTGAGTTTTGATGCGACATTATTCTGTAAGGAAGTGGAAAAAGCGGCGAAACGTTTGTTGCCTCACGAACTGGAAGAATTAAGAATTTTTATTCTGTCTCTTATCAATCAAAACCCAGAATTAAATAGAAGTTTAATTTATTTAAAAGTATAGAAAAAAGCGACTCACGAGTCGCTTTTTTTATTGGATTTTTATGTGGATAGTGGACTTATTATCTCGACATCACTAAAAGCAATCGCACCTCGAATAATACCAGAAATGACATTATGCATGGCATCAATGATCTGCATTTTTAGCTCACTTTTGTGGTAGATAATACTGACTTCTCTAGCTGGAGAGGGTTCAACAAAATGTCTAAGATTTGGACTTAATTTTTCTCTTATGTCTAAGGTATGTAAATAAGGTAGAAGTGTCATTCCCAGGCCTTCGTTAGAGAGTTTTATTAAAGTCTCAATACTCCCACTTTCGAGTTGAAAGTTATCATCGATTTGATCTTTAAAGGTTTTACACAGATTAATGACTCCTTCTCTAAAACAATGTCCATCTTCTAATAACAGCATATCTTCAATTTCTAAATCTGAGATTTCGATGGTCTTTTTGTCTCTTAATCTATGGTTATCTGGTACATAAGCAACAAAAGGTTCGTAGTATAAGACGCGTTCCTTAATATTCTCCCTTTTTAATGGAGTTGCGGCAATTGCGGCATCTAAATGACCATCATTAATTCTGGTTAAAATCTCCTCGGTTGTTAATTCCTCAATCTTTAATTTAACCTTTGGATATTTTTTGATAAAGTTTTTTAAAAACATAGGCAAAAGTGTAGGCATAATAGTTGGAATAATGCCTAATTTAAACTCCCCACCTATAAATCCCTTTTGCTGATCTACAATGTCCTGAATACGGTCTGCCTCATTAACAATATTCCTTGCTTGAGAAACAATTTTTCTTCCAACTTCTGTAAGTTCTATGGGCTTTTTACCTCTATCGAAAATTACAACATCAAGTTCATCTTCAAGCTTTTGTATTTGCGTACTGAGCGTTGGTTGCGTTACAAAACACTTTTCAGCAGCTTTAGTAAAGTTTTTGTGCTCAGCAATGGCTAGAGCATATTTTAGTTGAGTGATTGTCATTTTAATTGATTTAGACTATAAAAATACAAAATACAATTAATTAAAGTTATACAGCGTGAGCGGTCATTTAAATAAAGCCATCATAATATAAGTCTCATAGCTTTCGTATAGCCAATGTTAACTTACGATTATTGCTAGGATAGGAACTAACATCCTATTTGTTATATTTTTCGAGTGTAAAGAAGTCTTTGTTAGATTGTAAACAATGTATTCCAAATTTACATTACATGCGAGTCCAGTCTAAATTTGATGTACCATCAAGCGGTTCACTGTGATATAAGAACATAAATAATTCTCTATCAGGACGACTATCAAATTCTTAGGTATCGGTGTATACTTTAATTTCTAATTTCTATGGTTATTGAACCATCAGCGCCAAAGATTGCACTTAAAATATCACTTTGATTTAAGACTTTTGAAAATCCATGCCATTTGAATTCTGTAAAATTATTGTCAATATCGCTAGCATTAAAATAAGCATTTTGAACTTCACAATCAGCAACATCCTCCGTTAAGTATCCTAAGTATTCAGCAAAATAGAGGTAAGGGATTACTCCAAATTTTATATTTCGGCTTTATAGGTAGTATAGTCCTAGATTGAAAGCGAAAGACTGAGTAATTCTTTAAGGAATGTACTCAGTCTTATCTTTTACTTTTTTGAATGCTATTTTAAAACCTTATTTTGATTTCTAAATTTTTATTTTCTACTTTAAATTTAGCATCATCATATTGCGGTGGTCCCATTGCCATAACATTGTTTGATATCCCAAAGGATTCAGTTGGCATTCCATTCTCTTGAAAATCCATACGCTTGTTATCATTAGCATCGTGCATTGCTAGGATAGCATATTCACCAGGTAAAACGTTTTCAAAAGTAATGGTCACTTTTCCATCTTTTATTTCCGTTTCAGCATCCTTGATTCCGTTACCTTTCATAAAAGTTTCAGAAGTATGTAAAGACATCAGTACTTTTCCTTTATCGCTAGTTACGTTATCAATTGTCACGGTGATGTTTACTCCCTCTACTTCTTGAGAAAAGCCAAATACTGTTGTTAGAGCTAATGCAAACGTTAAGATTAGTTTTTTACTCACAGATTTAAAGTTGCTTTTTTTGTGTTTTTGAATCATTGATTTCATAATGTTAGTGTTTTTTGATTTTTATTTGATAATTCAAATATCTTAAGAACAAGTTAAAAGAAATAATTGTAATTACCGAATTGTTCTTTTTTAAGGATGGGTTGTGTTTAAACTTAAATGAGACCTCTAGCCTTTATTTCTAAATATTTGTTAATGGTATTAATGGTCAAGTTTTCTGGTGTAGTTAAGACAGACTGAATACCATGTTTTTGAAGTTCTTTTACCATCAAGCGTTTCTCGAAGGCAAACTTTTCTGCAATGGTTTTATGATAAATGGACTGTAGGTCTTCTGCATGTTCTTTAATTATAGTACTAAGCTCAGTATTTTCAAATAGGACTACAACTAATACGTGTTTTTTTGAGATGGCCTGTAGATAAGGCATTTGACGTTTTAAGGCGCTTATATGCTCAAAGTTAGTATAGAGCAGCAACAAACTTCTGTGGGTTACCTTGCGTTTTAGTTGAGCATATAATAAGCCATAATCACTATCGCTAAATTGGGTGTCTATATTATAGAGATTTTCCAAAATACGATTGAGGTAGGTGAGTTTATGAATTGCAGGTAAAAAGGTTTCTATCTTTTTCGAAAAGGACAACATCCCAACTTTATCGTGCTTTTTAAGGGCTACATTACTAAAGGCTAGTGTTGAATTTATGGCATAGTCTAAAAGCTTTAAACCATTAAAAGGCATTTTCATTACACGTCCAGTATCAATAACCGAATAAATAGGTTGAGACTTTTCATCCTGATATTGATTTACCATTAATTCTGCACGTTTAGCTGTGGCTTTCCAATTTATGGTTCTAAAATCATCACCTTGAACATATTCTTTAATCTGCTCAAATTCTGATGTATTTCCGATTCGTCTTATCTTTTTAAGTCCCATCTGTGTTAGGGAGTTACTTATGGCTAAGAAATCGTACTTCTGCATTTGTATTATGGATGGGTATACCATAACCATTTGCTCATTCTGAAACTGGAATTTGCGCTTTATTACCTTTAAAGGTGTGGACACATAAATATTTAAATGTCCAAAATAATATTCACCACGATCCACTGGTCTTACTAGATATTCAAAATTGTGAATCTCATTTGGAATTAGACTGACTTGATACGAGAAGTCTCGCTTTTGAAATTGAAGGGGTAACTCGTCAATAACGTCACAAAAGGTTTTAAAGTTATATGAATTAGTGATTGTAATTGGAACAGGATTCTGATCACTATTAGAAAACTTGTCTGGTAGTAATCGTCTGGCGTTAATTGTTTTTTTTGAGCCATAAAGCATAAGTAAATCAATTACCAAGATGACAATGATAACAGTGGTTAACATCCAAGCTATTGTATAAATTGAAGAAAACCAAAAAGACAGTAAAAAGGACACAGATACAATAGCCATATAAATATATAGCTGCTTGTGCACGTATAATGACTTTATAAATTTCACTTAATTCTTACTGTATTATTAATTTAATAATGATGCCTGCTACCTGTGCTTAACGCGGAACTTCAACAGATTGCACAATCATTTCAATAACATTTTCCGTTGTCATACCTTCCATTTCACGCTCAGGTGTTAGGATAACACGATGGTTAAGTACTGGAGTTAATGATTTTTTCACATCCTCTGGAGTCACAAAATCACGTCCTTGCATCGCTGCAAAGGCCTTGGCTGTATTCAAAATAGCGATTGAGGCTCTCGGAGAGCCACCTAGGTAAAGATGTGGATGATTTCTCGTTTTTGATACGATTTCTGCGATGTATTTTATGATTTTTTCTTCAACTAAAATAGACTGTGTTTTGACTTTGTAATCCTCCAAGGACTTAGTGTCTAATATGGCATTAATGCTTGCTTGAGGAGCTTCGCCTTTGCGGTCATGATGCGATGCAATAATTTTAATTTCATCTTCTAACGATGGATAATCTACTTTAATTTTAAAAATAAATCGATCGAGCTGAGCTTCTGGCAAAGCATAGGTTCCTTCTTGCTCAATTGGGTTTTGTGTAGCCAAAACCATAAAAGGACTTTTAAACGTATAGGTAACACCATCAATACTGGCCTGGCGTTCTTCCATAGTCTCAAAAAGTGCAGCTTGCGTTTTAGCAGGTGCTCTATTGATCTCATCTATCAATACAATATTTGAAAATATTGGTCCTTGTTTAAATTCAAATTCAGAGGTTTTCATGTTTAAAACAGAAGTTCCTAAAACATCACTAGGCATTAAGTCTGGTGTAAACTGAATTCTACTAAAGTTAGTTTTTAAAACTTTTGCAAAAAGTTTAGCCGTAACTGTTTTAGCGATTCCAGGAACACCTTCAATTAAAACGTGACCATCTGCCAAAAGACCTGCAATAAGCAGTTCTACAAAATTATCTTGACCGATAATAACTTTGCGTAATTCTACTTTTATATTTTCAACAGCATCCCTTAGACCATCTAACTGTATTCTGTTGTCAAAATTTAGGTCGTCATTTACTGATTCGTTTTCCATGTATTCTGAGATTTAAATTTTTCTATTAAGGTATTTAACCGTTCTAATTCTTTGTCGCTTATATTCGATGACATATTTACTTTATTAATAAAGTTAAATAGGTCTTTGGTATCATCTATATTATTATTGCTTCGTGCTGCAAGGTTCTTCATAAATTCCTCATTTATTTCTGACGTTTGCAAGTACAAGACGTTGCGAATGTATTCTAAAAAATGCTGAATCTTATGTTTTGCAATGTCATGGTGTTTACCACCTTCATAATACATATTAGCTATAGTACGGGTGAATTCAATGGTTTGATTTTTAAGTGGCTTAATTATTGGTATTGCACGTTGTTTGCGTTTGCCTTCAAAAATAATATAGACAACAGCGCCTATAATAATAATGTAATAAGCCCATTTTAATGCGTCGTTGTTTAAAAACAGATACATTGGTGATAGGTAGAATTTTTTGCCACTCTTGTAATAAGTGTCAATATAAATTGGGTTTTCTGTGTCTAAATAGGATAGTAATCCAGCTGTGTAATTATGGTTTGGTTTATTAAGAATAAAGTAGTTGGTAAAAGCTTGAGGAAAGGTGCTTAAGATAATTTGCCCTTCTCCAAATGGTTGTTTAATAATATTTATTAAGGTGTCCTTAACGGGTTTATTATCCCCTTGAAATTTATCAATAAGACCAACAACAGTCGTTTGTAAGGTATCTATTTTGTTGAAATGGAAAAAGGTAGTAGGCCTATCAAACTTAAAAGCGCTCGTATCTAAATTAGGATTAACCAATTGTACTTGATATTCATTATTAAAATTGGCAACAGTATTAACAGATCTTGTTGCCAGGTTTAGAGTGTCCAGAAGTTTATCTTCAAAATCAACTGCGGCAATAACCAATTTATTTCCTTCATCGACCCAATCTAGTAAGGCTTCTAATTCTTCATTCCCAAAGTTTATTGCTCCGTTAAAAAAGAGATAGGTCCCATTAATAGCGTTGTTCTTTAAATATTCAAAAGGAGGTCTATCTACAAGTGTTGTTGTTTCTGCAACTCTTTGCAATTGCTTATTGAAAACAAAAGAGCCAAAAGGAATTTTGTGGTGCATTGCATACGATGGAAACCAATTGAGTTGCTTTGGCTTAGTCATTTCCAAAGCCATGATGATTAGTAGTGTCGCAGATATTAGACCTATATATAGTTTTCCTTTTTTACTCAAGCCGATTTTATTGAATTATTTAAGTTCTCAAAAGGTTGTTTTAGTGTTTCAAATTTTAAAGCGTCGACACCAAACTCTCCATACCAAACATAATCGTATATGCGCGTTATATTTCTAAAGCTATCTTTAAGACCAGAAGACTTTAATTCATTAATATAATCCTCGTTGGTCTTTTGTGGTTGCCATGCAATAGTCTCATTATCAATCAAATATTTTAGAGACAATAGGTAGTAATATCTAATGGCTAATCTGTAATTTTTTTGGTTGATGGCTTCTCTTATTAACGCTGGTATATCTTCATTTTTAATAATCTGTTCTTCTTCAGTAATCGCAACGGAACCTTGTTCTTTGGCTTTTGTTATTAAACGGTTAGAATTAACCCGTAAGAAGAATCTAATAAGTAAGAAGACCAAAACACCTAATAATATATAAGGCAGAACACGGAATACAAACCAAAGAAAACCAGAGGCAGAACCAACACCAAAAATAGCTTCCCAAAATTTCCTAAGCATATTCCTCAACCATCTCAGCGCTCTATCTATAAAAGATTCCTCTGTTTCAACGTCGTTGTAATCAAAAGCCTTGTCACCACGATAAGACTCGAGATCATCTTCTGTAATGTCCTTTTTTACAATAGGACTTTCATCCCATTGAATAGGATTAGAATCTTGTTGACTGTAACTCAGAAAACAAAAAAAGAAGAGCACTAACAAGAAATATCGTTTTAGATACATTTAGTCTTCAGTTTTACCAATTTCGCTAATACGTTCGTAGGTTCCGGTAAAAGTTGTCTTTTCATGCAGGTGAAAATAGATTGTAGCACCACCCACTATTGAAATGAGGTTTAAAAATAATTGTACAATAGTCTGAATAATACTTAATAGCATAAGCACTGGATCTCGACCTAACTCTCCAAAATCTGCAGGATCTACCTCGCCAGACAATATACCTGTTCCAGCCATGGTATAAATGGAGCTGAAAATGGCAAACACATAGATGACTACAAAGTATATAATACCTAAAACTAAAATTGAACCCCAAGCGGTCCAAAAATCGGCATTAACCAAACTAAAACTCTTGCTGTAAGCATCTGTAACTGAGGTTCGTTTTTCAAAAACATAAATACTGTATATGACTGCCATTGGCACCATAAAATAGAGTGCTGGTAATAAGCACAATAATAGGGCTATACCTATTGTTATTCCTTTTAGAAAACCAAGACCAAAAAATGACCAGAATGATTTGTAAACCTCAGATTTCACTTCTGAAAATTCAACAATTCCTTTATTATTTACATAAGACTTGATGTAATGCAATACAGAAGAAACAAATAAAATGTATGCCGCTATTCCTGAAATAAAGTAAAGGATTAATGCCATAAATGTTGCAAAAACACTTCCGGAATTAAAACTAGGTTCTCTAAAATTTGAAAAAATAAAAATATCACTTGCCACATAATTATATACGGATAGTGCGAGTAGGTAAACCAAAATTGCCGGACCTGCAATATTGATTATCGTTCTCATTAGTGGTTTAAATTCATTTCTGATAAAACCGAAGGTGTCTGAGAGGATGTTACTAAAGTCACTATTTTTTCTAAATTCTATATAAGGTTTGTTCATTGTGTTTTGGTTTAATCTTGAGGTGTTAAATCAATATAGGTTTTAAGTTCCACAGTTTGAGATGTACGTCTATGTAATTTTATAGGATAATACACATAGTAGAATAAAATGATAACTAAAGAGCTTCCAATAATCGAAATAGCTAACCAATCTGGCATTTCTGTATGTCTAGTAACAAAACCTTCTAGGAAGCCAGCAATTATAAAAAATGGAATGGTACTCATTAGTATTTTAAGTCCGTTTATTACTCCACGTTTAAATGCTTCTAGTCGAGGTAAGGTACCAGTAAATAGTAAACCGTTACCCATTACTACCCCTGCGCAACCGGCAACAATGATTACAGAGATTTCAATAGTACCATGAATCCAAATGGTTCTTGCAGATTCCCATAATAAGTCTTGTTGGTAAAAAAAATACTGAAAGCTTCCTAGCATAATGGCATTACGCATCATAAAATAGAGACTGCCAATACCAAATAAAATACCGTAGCCAAAGGCAAATAGTGCGACTTTAATGTTATTGATTGTAATACCCAAGAACATATTAAATTCACCTTGCTCTTTGTACACTGCCATAGGATCCCCCTTTTCTATGTTTTTCAAGGTCATATTTACATAACCATCACTCAGACCAAAGGCTCTTACAAAGTCACCATCACCAGCTGTTGAATAAGCTCCGACAAAGGTGAAAAACGCAAACACTAAAAATGTAATTAGAAGTTCACGGTGATGTTGACGAAACATCAACGGGAATTCAGTTGTAAAAAACGAAATAAGCCTGTTCTTAGGTTCCTTTTTTGTCTTGTAAATATTTTGATGGGCCTGTGATGCTAGTTGATTGAGATACCGTTCTGTATTACTGTTTTTGTAGAACGTTTTAGCGTAGCTTAAATGGTCTGTTACCTCTATGTATAAGTCGGAAAGTAAATCAGGATCTATATGGGTTTTATTTTTGAGAATGCTTTCAAATTCTAACCATTTATCTTTATTTTGCTTTACAAAAGCGGCCTCTCGCATATACTAAACCTTTAGTCTACCAAAGAAAAGAAAATATGGATGAATTTCAAATAGAAACTGCCCAAAATGTAGGAATAAACCAAAATGTGGCAGGTATTGGTGATCGTCTTTTGGCCTATCTTATTGATACCATAATTATTTTTCTCTATGCTTTGGGAAGTATCCTATTATTAGGTGCGTTAGATCTAGATATGGGTGATGCTTGGGCCATTTATTTATTAGTTAATCTGCCCGCTTTTTTATACTATGTGTTACTTGAAACTTTTTGGGATGGAAAGACCGTTGGTAAAAGCATTATGAAAACCAGAGTGGTTAAATTGGATGGTTCTAAACCAAGTTTTGCCAACTATTTTGTGAGATGGATTATACGTGTTATCGATGTGGTTATGACCTTTGGAGGAGCGGCAACATTAACCATTCTTATTAAGGGAAATGGGCAACGCATTGGCGATATTGCTGCTGGGACCACCGTGATTAGTGAGCAACAGACCATAAGTATTAAGGATACCATACTAAAGGAGATTCCGCTGGATTATGTACCGACTTACAGCCAAGTGACCGTATTGAATGATAAGGATATTCAGATGGTAAAAAACTTATATGATGAGGCTGTCCGAAAAGGAAATCATAACATCATTGTTAACTTACATTACCGTCTTATTAAAGTTATGGCTGTTGAACCTAAAGAAAAGCCCATTGATTTTGTTTCGAAGGTGATCAAAGACTATAATTACTATACTCAAAACATGTAATGTTTTTTCAAACCCTTGACATATTAGGAACTATTGCCTTTGCTATTTCTGGAGTTCTGGTTGCCATGAATAAGCGAATGGATCCCTTCGGTGTTTTAATAATTGCGTTTGTAACAGCTGTTGGTGGCGGTACACTTAGAGATGTCATGGTTGGGGTAGAACCCGTATCATGGATGCAAAATATGACCTTTGTTTATGTGATTATTGGTTCGGCTGTTTTTGCTGTTGTCTTCAGAAATTTTTTAAAGCATCTCAGACGTTCACTGTTTTTATTTGATACTATTGGTATAGGTCTCTATACGGTTGTTGGAATAGAAACGGGCTTGGTAGCCAATTTACATCCTATAATTTGTATTGCCTTAGGTACTATGACCGCCTGTTTTGGCGGTGTGCTTCGTGATATTTTATGTAATGAAATACCGGTTATTTTTAGAAAAGAAGTTTACGCAACTGCTTGTATAATTGGCGGTCTCACATATTTTATTTTACGACGCTTCTTAGAGGACCAAAACTACTTGTTTATTGTAGCAGGACTCGTAGTCATAATTATAAGGTTACTTGCTGTTCGATTTAAAATTAGCTTACCTAGTTTATATAGAACTGACGGTCAAACTAAAGACAACTAGATCATTCAAGTTTGGCTTTAAAATCTACTTAACCACAGTTATAAGTTCGCTGTCAAAATACGTTGCCTCACCTTCATAAACTTAAGAGTCTTGGTTGTATTGACTTTTACAGGAATCTATTTTAGAATTTTTTTTGTCCGAATTAAAAAAGAGAATTCGTTCTGTCCAACATTTTCTTCAATGCCATAAGAATGTTTTGAGTCCAGATAAGGGCTTATGGCACCATCTTTTTCGGGACCTTTACCAGTAATGCACATACTCTAATTGTTTATTTCAATACCCGTTTGGCTACTCCACTATTACCTATAATAGACTGATGCACCCCATTAATAATAGTTCTTCATAGTATATAATTTAAATGTGGTTTGGTTTTGTGGTGTTATTCCATTAAGGTTGCAAAAACAAAAAGCGGTAAGTTTTAATTATTTTATAATTTCTACTTTTCTAATGTATACATTATTAATAGGCCAGTCACCATCATCAGTATTAACGGCATTGATTTTATCTACAATGTCCATGCCTTTAATGACCTCTCCAAACACGGTATAGCTGCCATCTAAATGCTTAGCTTTTTCTTTATTAACTACAATGAAAAACTGGAATGGTGACGCTAGTTTATAGGCGTTTTCAATTTCACTACTGGGCATAGAAATAGCACCGCGTTTGTGCGAATAACCACGTTTAGTATCTGGTGGTAAAAGATATCTGCCGATTTTTCTTCGTTTTTTATAGAGGTCTATACCGTCACTGCTGCCACCTTGTATTATAAAATTCTTAACCACCCTGTAAAACTGTGTCCCATCGAAGTATTGTCTTTTGGTTAGGTAGATAAAGTTAGAGCGATGAAATTTTGTTTTGTCGTAAAGTAAAATATCAATATCACCAAAATCAGTTTTAATTCGGACTTTATTTTCCTTATGAACCTTGTCATATTCTAAGAAGAACTCCATGGCATTATCATCTGAAAGTAATGGGAATTTTAGGTTTTCCTTAGATTTTGATTTTGGATTAACAGTTGGCTGAGTTATCGAATCTTTTGATGTGGATGGATCTGTTTGTTTTGGAGTTTGCTTATCTTCACAGTTCCATAAAAATAAAGCGATACATACAACCAGTCGAATTTTCATAAATGCAGTTTAATACGTTTTTAGAATCGGTAGTAAAAATAAAACATCTCAATCTTTTTGGTGAGGAATCTCACGCTAAAATGTCACCTCCTTATCGGCTAGAACTGGCAGTAAAGATGAAAGAGAAAGTCAAGACAGCTAAAACAGCTGCTGTGTTAGCACTTTTTTACCCGAGTGAAACAAACGAAACCTATTTAGTGCTTATTCTACGAAAAACGTATAAAGGAGTACATTCAGCTCAAGTTGGATTTCCTGGTGGAAAATATGAAGATGAGGATAATGATCTTATGCTAACGGCACTCAGAGAAACTGAAGAAGAAGTGGGTGTTAATAGAACTATGGTTAATGTTATTAAAACCATTTCACCCTTATATATACCACCGAGTAATTTCATAGTGCACCCGTATATGGCCGTTTCAGAATATAAATTGAAATTTAAGAAGCAGGATGAGGAAGTCGAAGAAATTATAGAGGTTAAATTACAAGATTTTTTAAATGAGGCTAATAGGATTACTACAAAAGTATCGACTTCGTACAATGTAAAAGTTGAAGTTCCTGCATTTAAATTAAACGGACATATCGTTTGGGGAGCAACAGCTATGATGCTTGGTGAAATAAAAGACTTGTTAAAACAAGTTTTGTAGCTTATCAGAATTGTTACATTTGTAGAATTAATTAATGACTATGGGTTTATTTAAAACCAATCCATTTGGACATATACTTTGGGTTAAGAAATGGCTAATTAGAATTTTAGGACTTTTAACGCACAGGCGGTTTAGAGGCTTTAATGAATTGCAAATTGAAGGTTCAGACATTATTAAAAACCTTCCAGATACAAATGTGTTATTCATTTCAAATCACCAAACTTATTTTGCAGATGTAATTGCCATGTTCCACGTATTTAATGCCAGTTTAAGCGGACGATTGGATAATATAAAAAATGTCGGATATCTGTGGAATCCTAAGCTTAACTTATATTATGTAGCAGCTAAGGAAACCATGAAATCAGGATTAATTCCAAAGATTTTTGCTTATACAGGTTCTATAAGTATAGAGCGTACTTGGCGTTCAAAGGGCCAAGATGTGAATCGACAGGTGAAGATGAGTGACATAACTAACATTAAAAAGGCCCTTGACGATGGATGGGTGGTTACATTTCCGCAAGGCACAACAACCCCTTTTAAACCTATCAGAAAAGGAACAGCGCATATTATTAAGCAATACAAACCTTTAGTCGTTCCTATTGTAATAGACGGATTTAGACGCTCTTTTGATAAAAAAGGTCTACGTATTAAAAAGAAAAATATTTACCAATCTTTTGAAATAAAACAACCTTTGGAAATAGATTACGACAATGAATCCATTGCAGATATTGTTGAAAAAATCGAATATGCCATAGAGCAGCACCCTTCATTTTTAAAGGTAATTCCTCAAGAGGTATTAGAAGAGAAAGAACGCTTAAATAAAGAGCTTAGAGATTGGTAAAATTAGACCTCTAGCTTTTTGAGCTCATCGTAATTTCTATTAAGACGTTTTAATAAAATTCCATAGATTAGTCTGTAAAATAGCCAGATAAGCAATAAGAAAATTCCCGTTATTAATACTACCATAGCCACTAATACCGCCATTTGTGCAGAATCGAATCCAGCTACTTGGTCATGAAACTCTATGTTTTGATTGAATTCAAAATAGAACGAAAGAGGTATAGAGATAAAAATCATAATAAGGTTATACAACACATAGTATTTAATAACCTTGCGTGTCTTTAAAATACTTTCCATTAACTTTTTTGCATTGTCAGTAGATGAAATAGATTTATGAGATTTATAAAGTAAATAAACAAATAAGAGTACAATCAGAAAACCAAAAATCGTTAACCCTGTAAAAAGTGGATTTTCGTAACTTGTTTCTAAACGAGCTCTCATTTTATCAGAGAAGAAGTAAGGTACATAACTTATTAAAATCCAAAACACCAACTCGGCAATACTGATGTAAAATAAAGTCTTTACAATTGATGAGGACTTTTTGTGAATCATTGGATACAATTCTGTATCTGAATAACTTTTATAATCCGATTTGTGCTTATTCCAATCCTTCTTTAATAATTCTAATTCATCCATACCATTACGGATTTAGTATTGTTTTAAGTTTCTTTTTAACTCGATTCATTTTTACCCTTGCATTGACTTCTGTGATACCTAAGGTTTCACTTATCTCACGATAATCTTTATCCTCTAAATACAAGAATACTAAGGCCTTTTCAATATCATTTAATTGATGAACAGCTTTATAAAGTAATTTGAGTTGCTGCTCTTCAGTATCATCATATTCTTCCGCCTTAATTTTAAACTCAAGGGCATCAAACTCTTGAGTATAAATTCTCCGTTTCGATTTTCTGTAAAGTGTTATAGCGGTGTTTAATCCCACACGATACATCCAAGTACTGAACTTTGAATCTCCTCTAAATTTTGGGTAGGCTTTCCAAAGTTGTATAGTAATCTCTTGAAACAGATCGTTATGCGCATCAGTATTGTTAGTGTATAATCGACACACCTTATGTACAATGTTTTGATGCTTTTGCAACAGTTCAACAAAACTATGTTCGAGTTCTTTGTTCAATTGATGAATTTGGTTAGTTACCTATTGGTAGTTATTCCTTACTATTTGTTACAGATAATTTTAATATTCCTATAACAATTAAGTATTGCGCTAAAGCATATGTTGTCATTATCAATATATTAGCTAAAGGAATAGCCTCGTAAAATTTATTCAGTGCAAGGATGCTGTCAGAAATCATGAAAAATATAGCGCCAATGAACACAAGATTATAACTGTATTTATTAACAATGCCTTTTCTTACAAATGCGCTAGTAGCCATGGCTAAAATAACTATCATATAAATCATTACTGGGATTAACATTTCCTCTAAACCTGATTTTAAAACATAAAATAATCCTGCTGCATATATTAATAGGAGCAAAATAAAACCAATAGGCTTAATAGCCCGATTTCTATGCTTTGTAAATACAATAATGTATATGAAATGTGCGAGTAAAAACGCTATAAGACCAACTGTAAAAAAATGAGGAGAGAGATCAACAAACATTAACAGTACGTCCCCAAGTAATGAAAAGGCTAAGGCGCCTAAGGTTAATTTCTTTAGTTGATTATCTAAGCTTATCGACTCTTTCACAAACAAAACCATTAAACTAGCAACAATGGCTGGTTTTGCAATATAATGTGCATTGGTCAATGATTCAGTACTACTGGTCAAGAGTTCAAATAGTACAATTATAAAAAACAGAATACTAAATTGTTTTTCTATGTTGGTTAGTTTCATCTGAACAATTTACTTCAAATAAATCAATTCGTCATTGAAATTTTACAATTCGGTAAGATTCAATTTATCCTGAAGGGAAAAACTTGGAAGTTTGTGCCATAATCAAAAAACGAACAATTAATCATCAATCAAAAAATGAACAAATTAATTACACTTTTAAGCTTATTTCTAATCAATTTAAGCTTTGCTCAGACCACTATTTCAGGAAAGGTTATTGATACTAAAGGCATGCCCATTTCAGGAGCCAACGTTTATTTAGATGGTACCTATGATGGTGCTACAAGTTTAGAAGATGGGAGCTTTGTATTTACAACCGAAGAAGAGGGTTCACAAGCTCTTGTAATTTCATTCCTGTCTTTTGAAACAAAAACTATTATGGACGATGTAAGTAAATTGTCTAATCTTCAAATTAAGCTACGTGAAGATGTAGAATCCTTGGATGCAGTAATTTTAAGTGCAGGAACTTTTGAGGCCAATGATAATAGTAAGGTCTCAGTGCTAAAAGCCTTGGATGTTGTTACTACCGCTAGTGCCTTAGGTGATTTTGTTGGTGCTTTACAGACCTTACCAGGTACATCTACAAATGCAGAAGATGGAAGACTGTTTGTTCGTGGTGGTGCTGCCGAGGAAACACAAATCTTCATAGATGGTATACGCGTATTTACTCCTTACACGCCAACAGCTAACAATATTCCTGCTAGAGGACGTTATTCTCCATTTCTATTTGATGGTATTACCTTTTCAACAGGAGGGTATTCTTCAGAATTTGGCCAAGCCTTATCTAGTGTATTATTATTAAATACTATTGACGAACCAGATCAAGAGAAAACGGATATAGGTATCATGTCTGTTGGTGCCACTTTAGGTAATACCCAGAAATGGGATAAATCCTCGCTTAGCTTTAGTGCTTCATATGTGAATCTTGCCCCATATTTTGAAATTTTCAGTAACAGAAATAATTGGGATAGACCGTTTCAGGCTGCCCAAGGAGAAACGGTTTATAGACAACATCTAGAAAACGGTGTACTTAAATTTTATGCTGCTTTTGATATTACTGATTTAGCCCTTAACCAAGAAGATATCAATTTTGAAGATGGCGTAGACTTCAGTTTAAACAACAATAATGTTTATGTCAATACATCCTATAAAGGTGTTTTAAATAACAGCTGGACTTTACAAACTGGATTGAGCTATACTTATGCGAAAAATAAAGTAGGCATTATGACAAGTGATGTAACGAATGATGAGAATTCGGCTCATCTTAAGCTCAAGCTTAAAAAACGGTTTAATAGTAGATTTAAGTTAAGTTTTGGAGCAGAACAGTTTTTAACGGACTTTGATGAGAATTTTAAAGATGGTTCTGTAAATGTTACCTATGGTTATCATAACAACATAACCGCAGGTTTTGCAGAGGCCGATTTAGTTTTCTCTAAGGACTTAGCTCTAAAAGTTGGTGTAAGAGCAGATTACAGTTCGGTGTTTAGTGATTTGGATGTGGCACCAAGAGCTGCTTTAGCTTATAAGACCTCTAAAAATGGTCAAGTATCCTTAGCCTATGGTAATTTTTATCAGAATCCTAACCATAACATTCTCAAGTTTGAACAAAATTTAGAAGCTGAGAAAACGTCGCATTACATTCTAAACTACCAGTACGTTAATGATGGTAAAATATTTAGAGCAGAAGCCTATAGAAAGGTATATAACAATTTAGTCAAGTTTGATACTGAGTTTACTTCTTTTGATAGTAATTTCAATTCAAATGGAGATGGTTATGCACAAGGGCTAGATGTGTTCTGGAGAGACAATACGAGCATTAAAAATTTAGATTATTGGCTTAGTTATTCGTATTTAGATACGGAGCGTAATTATTTAAATTTTGAATCGGCTGCACAGCCAAATTTTGCTACAAACCACAACTTTTCTATTGTTGGTAAATATTGGATTGAAAGTCTAAAGAGTCAGCTCGGTGTTGATTATACCTTTTCTTCAGGAAGACCGTATAACGATCCTAATTCTAGTGCATTTTTAGCGGAAAAGGCTAAACCTTTTAATAGCATAAGTCTTAATTGGGCTTACCTAATTGATCAGCAAAAGATTTTATATTTCTCGGTAAATAATGTCCTTGGGTTCAGAAACATTAATGGGTATCAGTATGCTAATACTCCAGACCTTAATGGACAATTTAGTAGACGTGCATTACGACCTGCAACAGATCAATTCTTCTTTGTTGGATTCTTTTGGACCATAAGTGAAGATGGTAAAGATAACCAGCTTAATAACCTCTAGTGTTTGTAAATCCATGGTTATTAGGTAAATATGACTTTCATCATACTTTTTACGCATTGCGATGGGTAACTTTAAAGTATTAAATCATTTGTCATGGAACTCAAGAAAAATCCAAGAGCCAATGTAGGTCGAAACAACGCGATAGAGTCGTTGGTATCTCGTACAGCATTCCAATACATTTTAAACTACAGATTAACGAGATGGTTATTAGTTATATATTTTGATTAATAAAGAAAAACCCCTTGAAAGAGGGGTTTTTCGTTTATGCTTTAATGTCGTACCTGATATTAAATCATGGAATCCATTGGTCTCGCTTTAAACTGTACCAATTGCATAGACAACCTTCGTATGTAAATGTTCCAGATGGTTGTAGTCCAATTTTTTTAAGAATTAGGTTAGATACGAAGTGGTCATCTTCTGCCGCTCCACAAATTTCGTCGAGCTTTAAATCTTCAAAACCAAACTTTAAACTTGCTATAGCAGCTTCTGTTGCATAGCCATTTCCCCAATGCTGCTCTTTAAATCGGTAGCCTAAATCATAGTAATTAAATTCTGCTCTGACCTGTCTTTCATATTTAATTCCTGACCATCCTAAGAATTTATCTGTGGTTTTATTTACCACCGCTAAGCGACCAAGTCCAAATGTTTCATACTGATCTAGTATATCTTCTATCCAAGCTTTAGATTGATCTATACTTTTTACAGGATTATTCCCTAAATATTTGTGCACATTAGGGTTAGAGTCCATTTCAAAAAAATCTTGGGTGTCGTCTAAGGTTACAGGTCTTAGGATAAGACGTTCAGTTTCTATTAAAATTTTCATTGCTAATATTTCATCAGATAAATAATAATTATTGTAATAGCTATATAAAAGAGTTTTCCATAGAAACCCATCTCTTTGGCTTGTTTGAGTTTAAGGTAAAAGCCATATTCTTCAAATCGGTCTAATTGAGACTTATTAAAATCATTATGTTTTTTGAATCTTGTACCGAAAAAAGAAAATGGAAGAAAGAAAAATGCTAATGATTCTGATGTGGTTAATGATATTGTTTTTCGTTTTTCCTTATTTACTTCTTCTTGAGACATATTACGTTTATTTCCACTTAATGTTACAACCCATACTCGGTTTCTGATGAGGATTTATAGGGTCTTGGCGTAAAAGTGCACCCATGGCTGCTCTTAGATCTTCACCTGTAACAGGAATGTCGTTACCAGGTCGTGATCCATCTAACTGACCTGCATAAACCAAATTTAAATCTTGATCAAATAAGAAAAAATCTGGTGTGCATGCGGCATCATAAGCTTTAGCAACGTCTTGAGTCTCGTCATACAGATATGGAAAAGGGTAGTGGTTTTCTTTAGCATGAGCTTTCATTTTATCTGGACCATCCTGGGGATAATTAACCACATCATTACTAGAAATAGCTATGCAATTAATTCCTTTTGGCGAATAATCATTGGCCAATTGTACAAGTTGTTGGTTAACATGAATTACAAAAGGGCAGTGGTTACAAATAAACATTACCAGAGTTCCATGCGTTCCTTTTAAACTATCGAGTGATTTTAGTTGGTTATCTTTAGTATCAATAAGGTTGAAATCTGGTGCTAAGGTGCCCAAGGGCAACATATTCGATGGTGTTAAAGCCATTAGTTTAGGAAGTTTTATATAATTTTAATGCATGGATAAGATAATAACATTTGAAGACTTTACAAAGGTTGATTTGCGCGTTGGTACCATTATTGAAGTTAATGATTTTCCTGAAGCTCGTAAGCCTGCTTATCAGCTTACTATTGATTTTGGTGATTTAGGAATTAAAAAATCTTCAGCACAAATAACTACCCAGTACAATAAGGAAGATTTGATAAATCGGCAGATTGTAGCTACCGTTAATTTTCCAAAAAAGCAAATCGCTCATTTTATGAGCGAATGCTTAGTAATGGGTGCTGTTAAGGCCAATGATGTCTATCTTCTACATCCTGAGACAAAGGTTAAGAACGGATCTCAGGTGTCTTGATCTTAAGCTTTTCTTTAGAAGCATAACCATTTAATAATGGACTAATAATGTAATGAATCGGGTATTCGGCAGCTGTTTTTAATAATTTACCGTATTAAAATCCACCGTTCATATCCGAAATGAAAACAATTGTCACAATTCCAACGATTGAATTCTATCATCATTTGCTGGCCTTCATCTGTTTCAAAATAAATGATTGGATGACCATAAATTATACCATCTTCTTCATAATGAAATCTTTCATCCTCAAAAATGATATAGGCACTATCTTGGAAGTTTACAATTGTATATGGGAATTGGCCTGACTCTGGCACAAAAAGGTATGTTTCATCATTATTAATTACGTTTAAAATAGAATTTTCTGTATCAAATATAAACTCAATAATTCCCGCTTCTAGATCGTCTTGTGGGTACCATCCAGTACTGGCTTTTTTTAAATTCCATTCTCCATGTAATAATGGATCAGTAATTGGGTTATCTATTTCATCCCTACTGCAACTTATAAGTGCAACGGATAAAAATGTTACGACTAATAATAGTTTAGTTCTCATGATTGATTGTATTAGTATAAAAAAACATTACAACAATTGTTGTCGCACTCTTAATTGGTTTATCTTAAAATGAATTATTCAACGCGTTCTAACCTAAGGATTTGATTATCCGTAGACGCTCCATTTAAGGTAATGGCAGTGTTAATTGTCATCTCAGAACCATCTTCAATTAATTCTGCACCATCTAAAAAGGCAACAGGATCTAATACGAGAAATATCTCACCATTTGATTGCCCAATTTGAGCAAATTCATAGTTGCCACTTAAAAGGTAACCAACAACCGGTCCATTGTCATTTTGTACAGCGTTATTTACTACACATAAAGATGATTTTCTAACATCAAATACCCATTTAATTTCGCCATCTGCAAAATTACTTTGGTTTCCAGGTGCTGAAACATCGGCTACACTTTTTAGATTCCAAGTGCCGTGGATACTGATTTCTGAAAGGTTTTCATCGGATAAACCTTCATCGTTTTCAACACTGCAGCTCGTTAATAAAATTCCGAATAAAAGAACGAATGTAAATACTTTAGTTTTCATAGATTGATTTTTTTTGTTCAATCTGTAGACGTGGAAAACTTAAAAGGGTTGCGTAAAAAAATCGTTTAAAAATTTTATACGCTTACATTTCGTCTCTAAAAAAGATGGCATTCATAAGCAGTTTATTAGTGCCATACCAAAAGGCTCTAAAGTTGGTATTGTCCGTAAACGCTATGATATTACCACGTCCGATCCCTCCAAGTTTTAGCGGAATAGTTTCACTTAAACTGTCTAAATTTTCTTCAGAAATATAACCACTTAAAAGTGGGTTTTTTGTATACTGAATTGGATTATCGTAACTATTTTTATTTGGTTTTATAAATAAAGTCGTGTTTCTAAACATTGGTAATCTATCGTTTTTATACCCAAAGTTTATAGGATGCGATCGGTCTAATTGTGTTTCAAAAATAGCTCCACCAATAACTTGTGCACCTCTGAAATTTCCCCGTTGCTCATGACTAATATTTTTTGCAGTTATGCTACTTTTCTTAAAATCAATTTTCATTAATTTCTTCGAATTTAGCCAACGCAAAGCATTTCTATAAGCTATTAATGTACCACCATTTTGAATCCAGCCTTTGAGCTTATTCGTATTTCCTTCATTTAATCCAGAGTACGAATTAACCATGATGATGGTATTATACCTACTTAAGTCGGCTCTCGCAAAACTCTTGTTATCTAATTTTGTGGCAACAATATCGTAACGCGTATCTAAAAGATGCCAAATTTCACCTGCATCATAAGACGTCATGCCATCACCTACGACAAGAGCAACCTTTGGTAATTCTAGTGTTCTAAAGTTATTACTACCTAAATCAATTCCATCGTTAAGTCCTGTTGAAACAGGATCTATGGTAATGTGACTCTCTTGAGCTACGTCATTTAAAAAGCTATAAATCTCATCCACAGAAAGGCTTTGGTTCTTAGCAGGAATCATAATGGTTCCATATTCATAATCCGTTCCATTAGCTTTGAAGTTCTTCATGCTAACTTTTGCTCTCAGCCCTTTCTTTAAAATCTGATTCAATAATTTAGGTGCATAGTATTCATTCCACGCAAATAGATATGCATAGTTGCTTTTGCCACTTACTCCACCTGTACGATGTAATAAATTTTTAACTTCAGCTCCTGCATTTGCGGTTGTAGTTTCTGTATAGTCCAAGTTAAAGGCTAGAGGAAAGGTCCATGCTGAAACATCGTAAAATAAGCTGTCTTGAAAAGTGGTGCGTTTCTCAAACATGGCATTTATTAGACGTGTGTTTTTTTGATTTTTTGGAACTACATAACTGTAGCCTTTTTTATAGTTTTTACCATTAAGAGAAACATCAGATTTTAGCTCATGGAATTTGATTTGATGTCGATTTAGGATTTCAGCAAGATGATAGGTTCTAGCAGCATCTTTTTCATCACCAAAAACAATAGCTTTAGATCCTTCTTTGGATGCCTCAGAACGTGCATTTTTAAAAAAGCTATGTTGATAGTCCAAGATTTCTTTTCGCATATTGATAGCTGCGTCTAAAGTAGACAAGGCTGCAGTGAACTGATTTCTGATGGTGAATGGAAAGGTTAAAATACCATTATCACTTTCTTGAATATGACCGCGAGAACTGGCTTGCTCAAATAAAATACCAATACTTCCATTGATATCTGGAAAGGTAGAGCCTTTACCATAATAGAAATCATCAAAACTTTCTTCAGAGTAGTATAATGATCCAATTTTATCAAAAGCTTTAGCGTGATATTCTGCAATACCTTTTGTAAGCTCTTGATTCATTTTTGGGGTTAATGGATGTGTACGTGATGGAATTCCAGGCTGAAAGAAGAAACTAGAATTGGTGCCCATTTCATGATGGTCTGTTAATATATTTGGCATCCAATCATGGAAGGTCTTAATTCTTGCTCGAGATTCTGGAAGTTGCACGGGTAACCAATCTCTGTTCATATCAAACCAATAGTGGTTGGTGCGTCCTCCAGGCCAAATCTCACTATACTCTCTATCATTAGGGTCTGGATTTAGATTCATACCACGATTGGTATTTGCCCAATAGGCAAAGCGTTGTAAACCATCTGGATTAAGCGACGGATCAAGTAGAATTACAGCATTATCTAATAAATTATCAATTTTATCACCTTCAGCAGCCGCTAAATAGTAAGCGACAGCCAAAGCCGCATTAGATCCGCTAGATTCATTACCGTGTATTGAAAAACCCTCATAAACAACTATAGGTCTATTGTCTGTATTTGAATCAGTTTTTTCAGTGGCACTTATATGTGCTGCTTTAATAGCGTCTAAATTAGCATGATTCTCAGGTGAGGTTACTGTAAGTAATAAAAGTGGTCTATCTTCAAAAGTTTCACCGCGATTCTCAATAGTAATACGATCTGATGCCTTGGCTATAGCATACATGTATTGTACTAACTTATCATGGGTAATATGCCATTCTCCAACATCGTGACCAACCACGCTTTCTGGAGTTGGAATGCTTGGATTGTATTGTACATCATCTGGTAAATAGTATGATAAATCTACCTTTGATTGAGAAAAAACGGATGAGGTAGCTAAAACTAGTAATAGAACTATGCGTCGCATGAAATTATTTAGGTTAGTTAAAGCCTAAAAATAAAAAAACCGTTACGAAGCATAACGGTTTTTCATATAATTTAACAAAGCCTTTTAAATATCATCAAAACTGATATCTGTAAAACTTTCTGTACTTGTATCTTCTAAAGTTTTAGCTTCATGAGTTACAAATTCATCTTCGCGCTTGAAATCTTTTTGATGACGTTCACTAATCACTTCTTCGCCTTTTTCATCGATGATATAATTTGTCATTTCACCTAAGATTTCTCTGAACTCAGTAAAGTCTTCTTTGTAAAGATAAATTTTATGTTTCTTATAATGATAAGAACCATCATCATTTGTAAATTTCTTGCTTTCGGTAATGGTTAAGTAGTAATCGCCTGCTTTAGTTGCTCTTACGTCAAAGAAATATGTTCTTCTTCCAGCACGTAATACTTTAGAATAAATTTCTTCTTTGTCCAGCATTCCATAATCACTCATAGCTAATATTGATGTTTTAAATTCTAATCAAAAATCTAAAAAAAAACCAAACTAACAAATAAATTAATGTATTTCTTTTTCTGAAAGTTGTTTTGTGTAGAGTTCTTGGTAGTATCCTTCAACACTAATTAAATTTTCATGTGTTCCAGACTGAATTACAACACCATCATCAAGAACAATAATTTGATCTGCATTCTTAGCTGAGGATACTCTATGGCTTACAATTATGGTGGTTTTATCTTTCGTGAGTTTTACAAGATTCTTAAGTATTTTTTCTTCCGTTTCCGTATCAACCGCAGATAAACAGTCATCAAATAGTAAGATTTCTGGTCTTTTAATTATTGCTCTTGCAATAGATATTCGCTGTTTTTGACCACCTGATAACGTTATCCCACGTTCACCTAAAATGGTATCATATCCATTCTTAAATTTTACAATATTTTCATGAACTTTAGCGTTGGTTGCTGCTTGTATAACGTCTTCATCAGTAGCTTCCTCTTTACCAAACTTTATGTTGTTCCTTATCGTATCTGAAAATAGGAATGCGTCTTGTGGCACATAGCCAATGCTCTCTCTTAAACTGTAAAGATTTAAATCAGATATAGGTTTATCATCGATCAGAATCTTGTGTTTATCGACATCGTATAGTCTTCCAATTAAGTCGAGAATTGTAGATTTACCTGACCCTGTTTTTCCAAGAATAGCCAGAGTTTCTCCGGATTTTAATTTAAAGCTAACATCCTTAAGCGCTTCAATATTAGTGTCGGGATAAACAAAAGAAACATCTTTAAATTCGATATCTCCTTTAACTGGGGTAATTGCTGAGATATTATTCTTAATCTCAGGTTCAGTGTTTAAGAATTCATTGATTCGTTCTTGAGAAGCTTCAGCCTGTTGCACTAAAGAAGTAACCCAACCAACCACAGCTACTGGCCAAGTAAGCATATTCACGTAAATTAAGAAAGCTGCAATTGTTCCAATGTCTTCGATTTCTCCATTCATGTATTGCATACCACCTATGTAAACAACAATTAGATTACTTATCCCTATGAGGAGAATCATCATTGGAAAAAACAATGCCTGCACCTTGGTTAGATTAATTTGTTTTTGCCTGTTTTCAGAAGACAGATTATCAAACTCGGTAGCAATTCTAGCTTCAATATTATAGGACTTTATAACCGAAATTCCGCTAAAAGTTTCCTGAGCATATGTAGATAAAGTTGACAGTGATTGTTGGACAATCGTACTACGTGTGTTTATCTGCTTACTCAATTTATAGATGGCCACTGAAAGAATTGGAAGAGGTAATAGCGTATACAATGTTAACTTTGGTGCAGTACTTACCATATATATTATAGCAACAGTGAATAAGGTAACGGTATTAATGGTGTACATAATGGCTGGACCAACGTACATCCTTACCTTACCAACGTCCTCACTGATTCGGTTCATTAAATCACCGGTTCGATTGGTTTTATAGAAATTTAATGAAAGCACTTGGTAATGCTTATAAATTTCGTTTTTGAGATCATACTCAATGTAGCGCGATACATTGATAATGGTTTGACGCATTAAAAAGGTAAAAAGTCCAGCGACAATAGCAGCACCAATTAAATATAAAATATTAGTCATGAGTTCCGCTCTAAAAACTTCCTCAGTGATTTTGCCATCTAATCGGTCTGAAACCACGTTTATAGAGGCCCCTACTAATCTTGGAGTAAAAAGTGCAAATATCTTGGCAACTATTGTGATAATAACACCGATTATGAGTCGGAATCTATACTTATAGAAGTACTTATTTAAATGTTTAAGTGCTTTCATGGTGCATTTGGTCGGTCAAAATTATTACGATAATCTTATTTTGACGTTAATGTTTTGCTAATCCTTTATTATTAATTTATTTTTGCTCGCTGTTTTTAGATAATCTTCAAATAGCCTTAAACTAGATCATAAAATGACTTCAGAAATATTAAGCCCTCAGGAGCTTTCAAAAATAGACCCTGTTTTCGGTCAAAATTCATTTGATAACCATGAACAAATCGTTTTCTGTAACGACAAAGATACTGGTTTAAAAGCAATAATTGGAATCCATAATACCGTTTTAGGACCTGCACTTGGTGGAACGAGAATGTGGAATTATGCTAACGAGTGGGAAGCACTAAATGATGTGCTGCGTTTATCAAGAGGAATGACCTTTAAATCAGCAATCACAGGCTTGAGTCTTGGTGGTGGTAAAGCAGTTATAATTGGTGATGCAAAGATGCAAAAGACGCCTGAATTAATGAAGCGTTTTGGTGAGTTTGTACATTCTTTAAGTGGTAAATATATCACTGCTGAAGATGTTGGAATGACCACTGCTGATATGGATGTAGTTAGAGAAGTTACGCCTTATGTAACAGGAATTTCAGAAAATAAAGGCGGTGCAGGTAATCCGTCTCCTATCACAGCTTATGGAGTATTTATGGGAATGAAGGCTGCAGCTAGATTTAAATACGGTTCTGACGTTTTAGAAAATAAAAGCGTATATGTTCAAGGCATTGGTCATGTAGGTGAAGCTCTTGTCGAGCATTTAGTGAATGAAGGTGCTGAGGTTACCATTTCAGATATCAATAAAGAACGATTGGAAGAAGTACGTTCCAAGTATGGGGTAACCATCTACGGTGGAAATGATATTTATAGTGAACCAATGGATATTTATGCTCCTTGTGCCTTAGGAGCTACAATTAATGACGATACCGTTTATAATATTAAAGCAGATATTATTGCTGGTGCAGCTAATAATCAGCTTGCGGACGAAGATAAACACGGTTTAATCTTACAGAACAGAGGTATTGTTTATGCGCCAGATTTTCTAATCAATGCGGGAGGAATCATCAATGTTTATGCAGAATTAGAGAATTATGATCGCCAAGAGATTATGCGTAAGACTGAAAATATTTTTAATACAACGATTGAGATTTTAGATAATGCTAAAGTCAATAATCTTACAACGCATGCTGCAGCACTAAATATTGCAAGAGAACGAATAGAAACCCGAAAGAGAGAAAACTCTAAATAATTTTTTTGGGACTTAAATAATAGTATTTTTGCATGGTGAATCTAAAAAGGATTCACCTTTTTTAATCAACTTAAATAAAGTAGTTCTTTACATATGCTAAGTCGTAGACACATCAGAATTAAGGTAATGCAATCATTATACGCCTTTAATGGTACCGAAGGTGATGACCTTTCTAAGGATGAATCATTCTTATTTCATAGTTTAGATAGCATGTACGATTTATACCTCTCTATTTTGGCCTTGCTTTCAGAGCTTCATAAAAAGAGCAAGGACTATAACGAAAAACTTCAAAAGAAACTTTTAAGCACAGAATCTGACAAGAATCCAAATACTAAATTTCAAGATAATCAAGTTCTCAGTTTAATTACTAAGAATACAATGCTGAATGATATTATCGGCAAGAGAAAGCTCAATTTTTGGGACCTAGATTTTGAGTATGTAGATATTCTTTTTAAAGCAATTTTAAAAAGCGATATATATAGAGATTACATTCAGGAGAATGAGGTTTTCTTTAAAAATGATAAACAATTTGTTTTAGATATTTATACCGAAATCATTGCTCCAAATGATCAACTTTACGATTTTTTTGAAGATAAGAAGTTAACTTGGCTCGATGATTTGCCTGTTGTTAATACAGTATTATTAAAAGTACTACGAAAGTTAAAACCCACGTCACCAGAAACAGCATTGTTACCAGATCTTTACAAAGACGAAGATGATAAAGAATTTGCTAAACTTCTTCTTCATAAAACGATTTTAAATGCGTCTAAGTTTGATGAGGAGGTAGGAAAGAAAACTACAAATTGGGATAGTGAGCGTTTAGCGAGCATAGATGGGATTTTATTAAAAATGGCCCTTTGTGAATTTCAAAAATTTCCTTCTATACCTTATAAGGTAACACTAAATGAATATTTAGAAATTGCCAAAGAATATTCGACACCAAAAAGTAGTCTTTTTATAAACGGAATCCTGGATAAAATTGTAAGGGAATACCAATCTGAAAATCGGAATTATAAAACTGGACGAGGATTGATGTAGTTACAATGGTTTATCTTCAGAGTTAAGATGCTTACAAAAATTTTTATTGGTTGAAATTATTATTACCTTTGACTGCTGTTGAAAACAGAAAATATTAATTTAAAAAATAAATAATGAAAAAGGTAATCTTAGGCCTATGTGCTTTATGTATGGTAGCTTTTACGTCTTGTAAAGAAGATGCGGCAAGTAAAGTTAAATCTGAAAATGTTGCAGTAGCAGCTGAAAGAGATGCAAATGCTGGAAATTTTCCAGTATTAAAATTAGACAAGGAAATTCATGATTTTGGAACAATAATGAATGGCACTCCGGTCGAAACAGTTTTTAAGTATACTAATACAGGAAACTCTATGCTAGTGGTGAGTAACATTAAAAGTACTTGTGGTTGTACAGTGCCTTCAAATTACACTAAGGAAGTTGCTCCAGGTGAAACAGGACAGTTTACTGTAAAATTTAATGGAAAGGGTAATGGCAAAGTATCTAAGTCATTAACAATGACAACAAATACTGAAAAAGGAACGCAAATTGTTAAAATTACGGCTATGGTAGAGCAGGATCCAAATGCTCCACAAAAGCAGCCTGGAAAAGCAACAATAAATCCGTTATCTACGAGTAACGTAAAAACGTCAGCTCAAGTAGGTCATAACCATAATTAAGAAGTAATTAATGGAAGGACTAGGATCTTTTTTACCCTTTATAGCCATTTTTGCGGTGATGTATTTCTTTATGATTGCTCCACAAATGAAACGCGCTAAGCAGGAAAAGAAATTTTCAAGCGAAATGAAACGAGGAGATCGTGTTATTACTAAAAGCGGAATGCATGGTAAAGTTGTTGAATTGAGTGATAAAGATAACAGTTGTGTTATAGAGACAATGGCAGGAAAAATAAAGTTTGATCGCTCAGCAATTTCTATGGAAATGAGTAAAAAACTAAATGCTCCTGCGAAGTAAAAGCACAAGTGTATACAAAATGTTAAATCAAAACCGTTCTTTTAAATGAACGGTTTTTTTATTTAGCAGTTTTTGTGTTTATCATTTAGTGCAACACCCTTTATAATTATTGGAATGGTTTTTTTCGAATCGTCTCCACTTTGTGACGTCTCGTTTGGCTTCACCACAATATTCGTAATATTCTCCTTGTGTTCCTGGGATTATCTCGTCAAATGATACTTTACCTCACTATTGGTTTTAAAAGCCATAGCTAATTCTTCAGCAATAACTACGGGCTTAGTCCTTACGCTTTGATTTTTAGTTCTTTACCAAGCTTTAGATTTGCATTCCATTATTTTAGATAGTCCAATACAGCTGATTCGTAAATGTTTGTTTTAGTTTGAAAGCGCAACTGTCTTAGTTTTATGCTCTTGTCAATTAATTAGCAAGTTACGTTATGTTCATCTTTAAAAAAATACCTCTTGATGAAACCAAATACAGAAATGATACTAAAAAGTACCAATGCCTAAAATATTTTTACCCTTAATGCATACGTTGGGCCACTCTATTTTAAAGTTTATTCTAGCCTTATGTTATGATTGATAGCTTTTAAAATATTTAGCGCTTAATCGTATTACGCATAACTTTCTATAAATTCTTGGATGCTGTAAACCTTTCTTCAGCTTATTCAAGTTTTGAATAGGTTATAGTATCTAAGGCATTGCCCTCATCTAATTCGTCATTAAAAATTCGAAGTTTTAGAGTTGTTTCGTTGAGCTCAACAATTTTAAAATCAATTTCATCATTCCCATTTAAAAAAATGTCAAATGCAATTACACTGTATGTAGAGCTTACAGAATTGACAAGTTCTGTACAATTATCACCGGTAAAGTCAGATACCGTGTAAGCAATTCTGGTGAACTCTGTAATTAAACAACTCGCTGAATCATCTGTAACACCACCACTACCACTTTCAGTACTTTCTCTGAACCAACGCCCAATTAGAGCATCTTTGGAGGTATTGCTTGTGCCGTCTGAATCCGTACTGCAGCTACTGCTTAGGAGAATGATAAAAACGATACTACAGGCTTTTATATATTTCATGATATTGATTTTGATTTAGCCGTCAATTCGGCTATTTTACAAATAACTTCTGCGGCTTTCTGCATACTTTCTACAGGTACGTATTCATAACGACCATGGAAATTGTGTCCTCCTGCAAAAATATTAGGGCAAGGTAAGCCCATATAACTGAGCTGAGAACCATCTGTACCACCGCGTATAGGTTTTATGAGCGGTTTAATTCCTAAAGAAATCATAGCCTCCTCTGCAATATCAACAATATGCATAACAGGCTCAACTTTTTCCTTCATATTGAAATATTGATCATTAATTTCTATTTCAAAAATATCAGCTTTAAATTTTGAATTGAGATCTGCGGCAATTTTCTCCATTACAATTTTTCGTGCTTCAAATTTAGCTCTATCATGATCTCTTATGATGTATTGAAGTTCAGTATGTTCTACTTTACCTTCTATAGCGTAAAGATGGAAAAAACCTTCATAATCTTCAGTGTGTTCCGGAGTTTCTAGCCTAGGTAAAGCATTGATAAATTCAGTTGCGTAATACATTGAATTAACCATTTTTCCTTTGGCATATCCGGGATGTACGATTTTTCCTTTGACTTTTATTTTTGCTCCTGCTGCGTTAAAATTTTCATACTCAAGCTCTCCAATTTGACTGCCATCCATGGTATAGGCCCAATCTGCACCAAAAGTATTAACGTCGAAGTTATGCGCCCCTCGACCTATCTCTTCGTCAGGCGTAAACCCTACTTTAATTGTACCGTGTTTAATTTCAGGATGACTAATTAAATATTCCATAGCAGTAATTATTTCAGTAATCCCTGCTTTGTCATCAGCACCAAGCAATGTCGTTCCGTCCGTAACAACTAGGGTCTGACCAACATATAATAACAAGTCTTCAAAATAGCTAGGTGACAAAATAATATTTTCCTCGCTATTTAAAACAATATCCTTACCATCGTAATTATCTATGACACGTGGTTTAACGTTCTTACCAGTAAAATCAGGCGAGGTATCAAAATGAGAAATAAAACCAATAGTAGGTACCTCGTGCTCCACATTACTTGGTAATGTAGCCATAATGTACGCATTATCGTCTATGGTGACATTGCTCATGCCAATGGCTTTTAAATCTTCGACAAGTTTATGTGCTAAATCCCATTGTTTTTCAGTACTTGGAGTTGTTTCAGAATTTGGGTCTGACTCAGTATCTATAGTGATATAGCTAATGAATCTATCAAGTATATGTTGCTTATCCTTCATAAGTATGGTTTGTACCCAAAAATACTTAACGTGTTGCTTTGTAACAAGTCTATCGAATGTTTCTTTTAATTTGATATGATTTGATTTATTTTTACCAAGCAAAAAATTCCTCATGTACAAAGCACTAATTCGACCAATTTTATTTTGTTTTGATCCAGAAAAAGTTCATCATTTCACCTTTTCTTTAATCAGAAATATCTCTAAAGTTCCCGGTTTTAAAGGACTATTTAGATCCATGTATCTTATTAAAGATAAACGCTTGGAACGTGAATTATTTGGACTAAAATTTAAAAACCCTGTAGGGTTGGCGGCTGGATTTGATAAAGATGCGAAACTTTATAATGAATTGTCGAATTTTGGCTTTGGTTTTATAGAGATTGGAACCATTACTCCTAAGCCTCAGGAAGGAAATCCTAAAAAGCGATTATTTAGGTTAAAAAAAGATTCAGCTATTATAAATCGAATGGGATTTAATAATGGTGGTATTGAAGAGGCAGTAGAGCGCTTAAAAAAGAATTCAGGAGTTTTAATTGGAGGAAATATTGGTAAAAATAAAGTAACACCTAACGAGAATGCTGTGGCTGATTATGAGATCTGTTTTAATGCTCTTTTTGATTATGTAGATTATTTTGTGGTTAATGTTAGCTCGCCAAATACCCCAAATTTGAGAGCTCTACAAGATAAAGAGCCATTAACGCAACTGCTCAAAGCCTTGCAGGTCCTCAATTTTAAAAAAGACCAATCTAAACCAATTCTATTAAAAATTGCTCCAGACTTATCAGATGATCAGTTACTAGACATAATCGATATTGTAAAAATCACAAAAATTGATGGTGTCATTGCAACAAATACAACCATTTCTAGAGAAGGTTTAATCAGTGATAATAAAACTGAAGTAGGTGGATTAAGCGGTAAGCCATTGACAAAACATTCGACAGAAGTTATCAGATTTTTGGCAGAAAAGAGTAATAAAGCGTTCCCAATAATTGGTGTAGGAGGTATTCATTCTGCGGAAGATGCTTTAGAAAAGTTAGAGGCAGGTGCAGATCTTGTTCAACTATACACCGGATTTATTTATGAAGGTCCAAGACTAATTAAATCCATTAATAAAACACTATTAAAAAAGGCACAGTAATCTGCGCCTTTTTTTTGAATATATTTAGAATTTAGTTCCGAATAAATCTAAGAGTCTGACTGACATTTTCTTTTTTCAGTTCAATAAAATATAAGCCTTTGCTTAAAGCTTTAATATCGATTATTCTATCATTGTCGAAACTTATCATCGATTGTTTAACAATCTGTCCTAAGGCGTTATATATGGTGTAATAATCCGGTAAATTTGTAGAATTTATTGTTATGCGATCCGAAGATGGGTTAGGATAAATATGAATCTCTTCCGTATTAAAATCTGTAACACTCAATGTTCCGTTAAAGAAATTATCAGTTGTTCCAAAATTGAAATTTCCTCCTGTGGATAACACTGTGTTATTTTCGTCAAGTAATTCATAGAAACCACTTCCAGAGACGCAACAAATACCATCTCCATAACTGTCGCTAATTACAAAGCTATAGCACTCGTCTGCACTCACTGCAAAGACTTCTGTTTTGGTCGTATAATCATCTATGCCTTCAATATATGGACCTCCAGAATATAAGACCATATTATTTCCATCTAAGAATTGCCAAGAGGTTTCTGCTGGCCAATCGTCTAAGGTTAGATTCATTGTTATGGTAGAGGTGCTAATTTCGTCTGCACCAACTTCAATATATTGCATCTTTACTTTATTTAATGTCGATGTGCCGTTAGAAATACTTAATGCTACGTCATAATCTCCAAAAGTATTATACGTATGCGTTACGTTTTGCGTAGTGTAGTCTATCACGTCATCTCCATCTACATCCCAAAACCATGCCGTGGCACCAACACTGTTATCTGTAAAGTTTACTGTTAGGTTACTTGAACAACTTTCTGTCTCATCAGCAACAAAATCAGCACTAAAACTAGGACATGAAAGGTTATTTCTTGACACCTGATAAATAGCATTAATTCTGGCGTACTGTTGAGCGGAAAATTGTGTTCTACATATTTTTCTAGAGTAGGACATAATATTTAAAGGGTCTGGCTGAAAGTATTCACCATTTGCATCTTGGGCGAAATCAAAAAATTCGCATGCCCCATTTACATTATTATTTCCTAATTTTGGATCCGCAGGAGTGTCACAAATAAAGTCTCCAGTCGTTTCACAATTAGAACCGTCCACTAATTCTTGTGTTGAGTTGTATACGTTACTGTTGCCATGTGTGTGAGACAACCCAAAGAAGTGCCCCATTTCATGAGACAAAGTACTGCCGTTTGTGGTGCATCCATTTGCCATTAAAATAGTTTCAGGACCTCCAGGGAAGTACGCGTAGCCGCACAAACTACCACCAGAACTACTGCTTACTATAGAGTTTGCAAAATAGATGTTAATGACACCATCAACATTATTAGCATCAGTAAGGGTACCTTCATCAGCAGACTGAAAATTATAATAGGCATCATTGTTTATGAAATTAATACCTTCACACAAAAAGAACTCTAAACCAGCATTGGCATAATATGAGTTCATAATTGCCATAGCATCATCTAACTCGGTTGTAGTTAGACCACCTAATCCAGACGACATGGTAATAATATGTGCCTTAACAGGAACTGAGGTCATAAGTGTCGAAGAACGTGTTTGCAGTTGTTCTTGCAAATACTCTTGCTCTAAAATTTTTATCTGATCTTTTATAGAGTCATAGTAGGCAGCTGCTTGCTGGGTATATTTAAAACCGCACTCTTCCTGTGCATTTACAAATAAATTTGAAGCAAATAAGAAGACTAGTGTAACTAGTACTTTAGTAATTTTAATCATAGCTATTTTGTTAAAAATTAAAGTGCTCTAAAATAGAAATTTTAGAGCACTTTTATAAATGTTATTTGACTAGCGGGTTGCCATAATATTAATTTACGATGAGTGTTCAACGCAGTGATTCACTATATCCAGGCGGTTTAATTATATAAACACTTTTATTAAATTCACTTATGACTATAATTATTTTGTGATATATCCTTAAATTTTAATTGTTTTATCGTTTTTCCGAGTTATCAACAACTGAAATGTAATCAATTTTCGGGGCATTGGTAATAGATAATACCCCTAAAGCATTTGGGTTAGGGTAGAGTTTAACCTTTGTAAGGCTATTTTCGTCATTTGAACTTAATGTTGTACTCATAAAGTAATTGTTAATATGCCAATTTTCTCATTATTAAAAGGGTGTCCATGTGTCCCAACTACCTTAGTAAAACCCCTTGTGCGTTGGTAGGAAGATTGTTTACACTATGACCAAAGCCTTCTTAGGTTCCAGTATCGTAAGAATATAAGTCTATAGAAAAAGATTCTTTCTATCTCTTAGTCGATGTGCCCTATAAGTTAAGACTATTCATAGCGATTATAAAATCTGAATTTGTGGCAACTATTGATGCTAGTGTAATTAATGGAAAACCTCTAATATAACCACATCGCTCAATCTTGCTGAAGCTATAGCTACAAAATGATCAATCGATGCTTGAAACCACTGCTGTGATTTTCCAAAATTTATCTCATTTTGTACCTTAGAATTAAAGACGCCATTAGCACCAAATTCGGCAACATCTCTAATTCAAGGAGATACTATAGTACCCATTTTTAAAAACGTAATATTGCTTTTATGATTTGCATCTACCAAATCTGACTAAGGTGCACTTGTAGGTAAAGTTCCATGATCAGTTGCATGCCGTGTACTTGTAAACGTTATAAGGTAAGTTACTGTTGAAGGGGTAAAGGCATTTAATACTGGAAAAACACTTAAATAAGAGTGTAAGTGTAGTTTTATGCATAGCCCAGATTGTGGTTACTTTAATTAGTCATCTTGAATAATTTGAACTTATAACGAATAGCTTATTTTAGTGAAAATTTTGTAACCTTGAATTACGACATACTTTTTTCGTTTGCTTTGGCAACATCAGCATTGGCAATTTCTCCAGGACCAGATAATATTTATGTCTTAGTGCAAAGCATTTCTAATGGAAAATCATGCGGTCTTGCGATAGTTTGTGGACTGATATCAGGATGTGTCGTCCATACCACACTTTTAGCCTTCGGTGTTTCAGCCATAATTAAAACTAATGATTCTATCTTTTTGGCTATTAAAATTCTGGGATCCTTGTATTTATTTTTTTTGGCCTATAAAGTCTTTCATTCTAATTCCGACTTAAGTTTAGAGACTAAAACTATTGAAAAAAAAAGTCTCAAAGGATTATACTTTCAAGGGTTTTTTATGAATGTCTTAAATCCTAAGGTTACTATTTTCTTTTTGGCATTTTTTCCAGGTTTCTTATTTAGTGATTCTATGAGTACAGTACTTCAATTTTATATTCTTGGTGCAATATTTATGATTGTTTCTTTTATCATTTTTTCTGGTATAGCCTTCCTTGCCAGCCAAATAAAAACGTACATATTAAACCATAAAAACTCAGGTATTGTATTTAAATGGCTTCAGATTATTGTGTTTATTGGTATCGCAATTTTCATTCTTTTGTAAGTCTCAAAAGCACTATATTTGATTGATGAATAAAGCGGTAAAACTTATTGAATGTCCTCGAGATGCCATGCAAGGTATTAGAGACTTTATTCCTACAGAGAAAAAGGTACAGTACATTCAATCATTGCTTAGAGTAGGGTTTGATACTATTGATTTTGGGAGCTTTGTTTCACCAAAAGCTATTCCACAAATGGTAGACACCGCTGCGGTATTATCTCAATTAGATTTAAGTACAACTAAAAGTAAACTGCTTGCCATTATAGCAAATGTTCGAGGTGCTAATGACGCTTCTGTTCATGACGCAATTAATTACTTGGGATTTCCGTTTTCAATATCTGAGAACTTTCAGATGCGTAATACGCACAAAACAATCGCGCAATCAGTTATAACATTATCTGAAATCTTAGACATAGCTGAAAAAACAAATAAAAAAGTTGTTGTTTATATTTCTATGGGATTTGGTAATCCTTATGGTGATCCTTGGAATGTAGATATCGTTGGGGATTGGACGGAGCGCTTAGCAAAAATGGGCGTTCATATTTTATCTTTGAGTGATACTATTGGAAGTTCTAATCCAGAAAATATAGAGTATTTATTTTCTAATCTTATCCCAAAATACCCTGACATTGAATTCGGAGCACATTTACACACGACACCATCAACCTGGTTTGAAAAGATAGATGCAGCCTACAAAGCAGGATGTAGACGATTTGATGGAGCCATTCAGGGATTTGGTGGTTGCCCTATGGCAAAAGACGATCTTACAGGAAACATGCCAACAGAAAAAATGTTGTCCTACTTTACCCAAAAAAAAGCCCATGACTTAAATGCCATGAGCTTTGAAAGTGCCTATAATGAGGCTACTAAAGTCTTTTCAAAATATGGTTAGACAGTAATTACAATGCCATTTAAAATTCTGAATTTTTTATTCAAAAGTTGTTTCCCCTTCGTTAGGGTTATACACATAATCGAAAGTGTAATAACGTGGTGTACTTGCATCTGGTCCAAATCCTCCGATAATTGGATTAGGATTGTCTTCATAATAACTGATGATTTCAACCTTTGCATAACGTCCGTCTCTAGTTCTGAATACTAATACCTTACCAGGAATTTTGGACACTATATTGGTCATAAAGTTGTAGTTATACCAACCGTTATCACTTCCTGTTGGTATAGCAAAGCCAGAGGTTCCATCTTGGGCAAAAGTTAATCCATCAGCAGATGTAACACTGGCGAAAGTTCCATCTATAATAACAGCTCCAGCGTTGCCATTACGCGCAGGCTCATCGTTTGTGCCAGTTACGGCACCTCCATTTACAGCAATAGTAGTTCCTCTAAAGGCAATATCCCATTCAGTGTCACTTGTAGTTTCCATACCTGTAGAAAAATCAAACTTCGCAAAATCTCCACCAATTGGGTCAGGAGTTCCTGGTCCACCAGTTTGAGGTGCGAAAAGGTTCGCTACGGTTACAGACTCAACATCCATCCTTTCATTACTGCCATTGTCATCATCAGAACTACATGATATAAATCCCGTGAATAACGCCAAGACTGCTAAAATTTTTATTGTTTTCATTGTTTTCATTGTTTTCATTTTTGTTTAATTGTTATTGTGTTTAAAAATTATAATTCAATCTTGTAAATAATTGTATGCCAGGAAGATTCGGGATATTATTATCTCTGTAATCCAAAAGGTTATTGGCACCTACTTGTAAATCAAAGTGCTCTCCAAATTGTTTTGTTGCCGCAATGTTGGCCGTTACAAAGCCATCCACAAAACTATCATCGAAGCTGTCTAATATGATATTTCCATTTGTATCGAATTGTCCATACTTACTTCTATATAATAGTCTTAGATTTATATCTGATTTGAGTTTAGGAATATTGTAAAACACCTTCAGGTTAGCATTATGTCTTGATCGATTGACCAAACCGAAATAATCATCTCGTTCTACCAATACAGTTCTTCCTGAATTATCTATAGTAAAAACTTCATTATAATCAATACGCTCTAACTGGGTTTTATCGTAAGCATATAAAAGCTGGTAACCGCCACTAATGCGTAAATTATCATTCCAGTTATAAGTAGCATCTAATTCAAAACCAGTAAAGTAGACTTCATCAAAATTTCGGTAACTGAAAACATTTTGACCGTTGTTTTTTCTTGCAATGATTTGTGTATCAATGAGATTTTTAAAATCGTTTCTAAAGAAGTTGATTTCGGCGTTCCATTTATCTTTTTTAAAGGCAGCACCTATATTTAAACCAACAGAACTCTCAGCTTTTAAAGGATCATTAAACTGTTCTAAAGGAATGACGACTTCAAGGATTTGTCCAGCATCGTTAAGTTCTTGTAATTTCCTAAGTGCAACATTATACCCTAAAACAGTATAACCAACGGCAGAATTTGTAAAATCAAAATATAACTGCCTAAAGTCTGGTGCTTTAAAACCATAACCTACAGATCCCTTAAGTGCTATATTTTCGTTAAGATCATAGCGTAACGCTAACTTAGGGCTTAGTTGATTGCTATATTCAGAATGGTTATCAAATCGTGCACCAACTATGACATTAAAATCCTCAAACGGTTCGACATCCCACTGTGCATAAACGTATTGGCTATTAAAATTAACTCTACTATCAAAAAATGAGCGATCTAATTCATCATATTGATAGCCTAAACCACCTGTTATGGTTCCAGATTCATCAAAACTGTAGATAGATCTAATTTCTGGTCGAACTAAGTATTGGTTAAAATCACTATCAAACAATACATCACCTGTTACGGGACTTTCGGAAGATTCATTTGCTCTATAATTGGTAAAATAGAACTCATATTCAAATCTTAAATTGTCATTCCAATCATGATTTAACCTTAAATGAGAGTTCCACTCCGTTTCGTCAGAATCTCCTTCAAAAATATCGTCTGAAGTTTCAAAATTATTTTCTTGTGTTTGATAATAATATCGTGTAGAACTGAATAGTTTTAAATTATCATTAAAGTCGTAGAAAAAACGTCCGTTTAAGGTGTAATTTTCAAATGGACTTACAGTTTGTCCTGTTGTTTCTGGCGTAAGGTCGTAACCTTCACTAGATAGACGGTTTAGAAATATGCCATAGCCAAATTTATCTAGCTTCTGATCGATATTGAAGTTGGCGTCTAATTGTGTAAATGATCCTACTCTAAAAGAAGCATTGCCACTAGGTTTTTCAGAGGTTGGATTTTCAGTAATGATATTAATGACTCCGCCTAAAGCCTCACTACCATAAAGGGCACTCGACGGTCCTTTTACGACCTCGATTTGTTTGATGTTACCAACAGTTAATCGGCTAAGATCAAAGTTGCCAGCACTTCTACCAACAAGCGGAACTCCATCAATCATTATCATAATATAGTCCGATGCAATTCCTTGAATTTGTAAGCCTTCAAATCCGCTTTCATCTGGTACAACCACTAATCCTGTTTGTTCTGTAAGGATCTCATTTAAACGAATCGTACCAGTTTGCTGAATCTGTTTTTTAGAAATTAAGGTTACAGGAAGTGGCAGGGAAGACAACTGTCTAGGAGTGCGTGTTGCTGTGACAATAACCTCTTTAAGGTTTTCTGTAAGTATAGAATCTTTGTTAGTCTTCTTTGTTTCTTGAGCGATACCATAACCAAGAATAAAAAGTAAAAAATAAATCGTTAAATAATTTTTATTTAGACTCATTCTATTTTAAATTTGCTGCAAATATATATCTTATTTTAATTGAATCTAAATAAGAATTAAAAATTATTAAAATATTTTAAATTTTAACAAATGAACTATTACGCATTATTATTCACAGCGATTTTAGCATTTAGTCAAAACTTAAATGCGCAAAAAAAGAAAAAAGAAGATCGAAAGGCCATTAAAGAAATGTGCGGTTGTTTTGAAATAGAATTCAACTTTGCCGAAACATTTCAGTATGGTCAAGATTCAACTTACAAACCTTCTAAAACTTACAGAACAAAGGCTAAAGAATGGGGGCAATTAGTGGTTGATGAAAATAACAAAGTTGTTATACAGCATATTCTACAAATGGAACATGGTGGACAAATTCACATCGTTAAACATTGGCGTCAAGATTGGTTATATGAAAATACAGAGTTCTATACCTATAACGGTGATAACGAATGGCTTTTTGAAGAAAAAGCTAAGAAAGATGTAAAAGGACAATGGACACAGAAGGTTTATCAAGTAGACGATAGTCCGCGCTATGAGGGTTCTGGTACTTGGGTACACGTTGACGGTAAAAGCTATTGGGAAAATGCAACAACTGCACCACTACCAAGACGAGAATACACCAAACGAAGTGACTATAACATAACCTTAAGAGGAAATCGTCACGAAATTACAGAGTATGGCTGGTTGCACGATCAGGACAACAAAAAGATACTTCGACAAGATGGTAATGAAGATATAGTTATAGCTGATGAAAAAGGTTATAGTCCTTATACAAAAGTAGATGACAGTGAATGTCAAGCAGCGCAAGATTGGTGGAAAGAACATAAAAATAAGTGGGCCATGGTAAGAGCAAAATGGGGGGATGTTTTTTCAAGAAGTAAAGATTTAAATCTAGAAAGTAAAGTTGATAATAAAAGATTATACAACTATCTTTTTGACGATGAGATGACAGCGCAACAAGATATCGAGCAAGTGATAGAATCATTTGTTAAAGACTAATAATATTATGAAGATTAGAATTTTATTGACAATTTTATTATCAATAGTAGTAACGTCACCCTTTTTTGCCCAAAAATCGAATATTTTTTTAGATCGAAACTATTGGAAAAGTAATCCATCGATTGAAAATATTAAGCAGAAAATTACTGAGGGTAACGACGTATCTGAACTAGATAGATTTGCATTTGATGCAGTTTCATGGGCTTTTATTGAGAAAGTAGATAATAAGGCTATTAAATTTTTATTGTCGCAGGATGGTAATGGAGTTAATAAATTAACCCATGATGGCAGATCTTACATCTTTTGGGCAGCATATAAAGATAATCTAGAAATGATGAGTTATCTTTTAAATAAAGGTGCGAAAACGGATATTATAGATAGTCATGGTTATTCTGTTTTAAATTTCGCTGCCGTTACAGGTCAAACAAATACCAAAGTTTACGATTTTCTTATTAATCGAGGTGCAAATCCATCAATTGAAAAAAACCATGATGGTGCAAATGCCTTGTTGTTAGTTGCCCCCTTTCTTACGGACGGTGAAATTGTTGACTATTTTAGTAAACATAATGTTTCACTTAAAAGCACGGATGCAAGTGGTAACGGAATATTGGCCTACGCGGCAAGAGGAGGCAATAAAGAGTTTCTAAACTGGCTCATAAATAAAAATGTTGTGATGGATAAAAATACTATGATTTTTACGAGTCAAGGTACACGGGGTAAGAAGAACACCTTAGATATTTATAAATTTTTAGAAAATAAAGGTATTGAAGTTAATGTTGTAGATGACCAAGGTAGAAATCCTTTACATAGCGTAGCTTACAGTGTTGAGGATTTAGAAATTCTAAAATATTTTGTTGATAGAGATGTCAATGTTAATCAAGAGGATGAGTCTGGTCGAACACCCTTTATGAATGCAGCAAATAGAAACTCCTTAGACGTAGTGAGCTTTTTAGCAGGATATGTTAATGATGTAAATCTTGCAGATAACAAAGGCCGTACAGCTTTAGCAATGGCTGTTAATAGAAATGATATTTCAATTATTGAATACCTTATCGAGAAAGGAGCAGATGTTAAAGCCGTAGATAAAGAAGGTAATAATTTAGGCTACTACTTACTTGATACATTTAATGCTCAGAAAACAGAGGTATTTACAAACAAATTGAACTTATTAAAAGAGCATGGTTTGGACATAACCGAGACACAAGGCAAAGGAAAAACCTTATTCCATTTGGCTATTGAGAGAAATAATCTAGAGCTCTTAAAACATCTGCAGAAATTTGACATTGATATTAATGCTAAAAATGATGATGGATTAACAGCACTTCATTTCGCGGCCATGAAAGCAAAGAGTGAAGACATGTTAAAGTATCTTATCTCTAGAGGTGCAGATAAAACGGCAAAGACAGACTTTGATGAATCGGTCTATGAATTAGCAAAGGAAAATGAGCTTCTTCAAAGTAATAATGTAAATATCAATTTTTTGAAATAAAATGGTAAGAAAGCATATGTTAAGAATCGGAATTTCTCTTCTAGGATTAGCAGCGTTTTTGTTGTTAGGATTTAAAGTAAAAGAATCTTCTTCCTCATATAAATGTATGATACAAATGACGAATTATACAGGCGAGGGCGCTTACATTGTAATTTCACTTTTAAATCCTAAAGGTGAATACGAAGAAACGTTGTACGTGCAAGGTGATGATGATGAATGGTATTTTGATATCACTGAGTGGTGGAAGTTTCAAGGTAAAGTTCGCGCAGATATCGATGCTATTACAGGTGCTACAATAAGTGGCGGAGAACGAGCTATTAGTGTCATAGATATTGATGATGATAAAATTGACAGTGGTTACAAAATTAGGTTTGAAACTGCAGTAGAAGATCAAGAATACTATACAGACGATGTTGAGTTTGAATTAACATCAGATTCCGTTAAGAGTAAGGTAGAAGGCAAAGGCTTTATAAGGTATATTAGATTAATGCCTCAATAAATATTGATATTATATGACGATTTCTATCTGGAGATATAGTCATTTAATGTTGGCTCTAACTTCTGCGATTTTTATTTTTATTGCAACTATTTCTGGAATCATTTTAGCGTTTGAGCCAATTTCAAATCAGCTTAAACCCTATGCAATAGATAACGCTCAAGAATTATCATTAGCACAGACTTTAGAAACTTTAGGTTCTAAATATGATGAAGTATTAACCTTAAGTGTAGATGCTAATAATTTTGTTGAAGCTTCGGTAATAAATAAAGAAGGTAATAATGAAACGTTTTATGTTAATCCATTTTCAGGAGAAAAAGTAGGTGAGCTCATAAAAAAGAAACCTGTTTTTGAGTTTGCCACTAATTTGCACAGATCTTTATTTTTAAAATCGACAGGGCGGTTTTTAGTAGGATTGTTTTCACTCTTATTTTTTTTAATCGCTGTTACAGGAGTTAAACTGATTTTGAAACGACAAGGTGGCTTGAAGCGCTTTTTTTCTAGGGTTATAAGAGAAAATTTTGAGCAGTATTATCATGTGGTAATAGGACGTTATGCATTAATTCCAATACTCATAATAACATTGACAGGCTTATATCTGTCTCTGGAAAAATTCAATATGTTGCCTTCGGCAAAGCTTGAACATATTGAAAGTCAAAATGTAGTACAGAATCCGAAAAGGCTTAGCTTAAAAGACTTTGAAATTTTTCAAATCACCAGCCTTGACCAACTTAAACACCTCGAATTTCCTTTTTCTGACGACGAAGAAGATTATTTTATTTTGGAGTTGACCAATAAAGAGTTATATGTGAATCAGTATACTGGTCGTGTTCTCAGTAATGCAAATAAGCCCTTTGTAACTCTAATTACTGATTTTAGTTTTATGCTACATACAGGTCAAGGTACTTTTATATGGGCCATTGTATTATTAATCAGTTGCTTTGCTATTTTATTTTTTCTGTATTCTGGTTTTGCATTGAGTTTAAAGCGCAAAAAATACATTAAAAAAGTGAAAAACAGATATTCTAAAGATGAAGCAGAATATATATTGTTGGTGGGTTCTGAAACGGGACATACACAACGATTTGCAAAGCAATTCTTTGATGCGCTAATTCAGAATAAGTACAACGTTTTTATAGACCAATTAAATAATTATTCAAACTATAAAAGTGTTAAACATCTTATTGTGTTTACAGCTACCTACGGAGAAGGTCAGGCACCGAGTAATGCAGGTAATTTTAGAAAATTACTAGAAGAAGTTGAGCATAATCATGAAATTAAATATTCAATTGTTGGCTTTGGCTCATTAATGTATCCGGATTTTTGTAAGTATGCGATAGTTATAGACGCATTACTTCAACAGCATCAATCATTCAAGCCTAACCTACCCTTATTTAAGATAAACAATCAATCTAAAGAAGCCTTTAAATCTTGGTTGAGACAGTGGAATGATAGTACTGGTATGAATCTAAAAGTAGAGTTATCAGATCCAAAGATTGATAGAAAAAAATTAAAAGAGTTTCGGGTTATTAAATCCTCAGAAGTTAATGTAGATCATACTTTTTTACTACAGCTAAGACCACAATATATTCAAAAATTTCAGTCAGGGGACTTAATAGCCTTTTATCCAGAGATTGATAATATAGAACGACTGTATTCTATTGGTAGAGTAGGAGACAATATTCTTTTAAGTATTAGAAAACATGATTATGGTACTTGTTCTAATATACTAAGCTCATTAACACCAAATGATATGACAAAAGCTAAAATAAAGAGAAACCTAGATTTTCATTTTCCTAAATATAGCAAAGAGGTTGTTATGATTGCTAATGGCACAGGTATTATACCTTTTATTGGGATGGTTAGTGAAGATGTAGGTGATATTAAGACTCATTTGTTTTGGGGTGGACGTACAAAAGAGTCTCTACAATTATACTCGGAGTTTATCGATAAGGCATTCAAAAATCAGTACCTCACAAGTTTTCACATTGCTTATTCTCAAGAACAAGAAGAAAAGATCTATGTACAAGATATCCTTATAGAAAAAGGGAATTTTATATGTGATGTTTTGAAAAATGAGGGTGTCATTATGATTTGTGGTTCAATAGCCATGCAAAATAAGGTCCTTGAGGTACTTGATGTATTAACTAAATCTAAATTACAGCAACCGCTTAGTACATTCGAAAATAACGAGCAAGTAAAAATGGATTGCTACTAAATAAACAACATATGAAAGAAGGTGTAAAAATAATATCTCGTGTAAAGAGTGGTGAATTATGGTTTTGCTCAGGTTGCAATGCATATCATTTGATGTTTAATAATTTATTTTTTGCATTCACAAAAAAGGAGTTAATTGGATTCAAAAATTATGTAGATAAGCTGGAAATTGGTTATTGGGAACACAAATACGCATGTTCTAATTTAAGACGTAAAATTCCTATACCAACCTCTCAGGAGAACCTTGTAATTATGCTAAACAGACAAGAGGTTATAGAATTACAGACCTTGTTAGCGTTTAAAAATGCCTCTATAAAAGCATATGAAACTTTAAATGCAGATGACATAGATTATGAATGTCACTTAAACTAGCATGGAAGATATTGACTTAATCTACTATAACAACTACGGCACTTCCTTTTATTTGAAACGTTGCACTGTAACTGAATTAAATAAAATACAGCTTGTGTTTAACAAAGTAGCTTTTATTATCACCAAAGAAGAATTATTTCACTTAAAAAACACTATAAAATCTTCCATAAGTGTTTTGGAACAAGTCAATAATTTTAAAGACAAGCAAAGCTCAGTAGAAATAATCTTAGAAATTAATCATAAAGAAATACATGTTAATTTATCTGAAATTAACGCTCTTGATGAGCTAATCAATGGCACACTCTTCTTCATAAATTTTGAAAAAGTTATGAATAATCTTTTAAGTGTATAAAATTTATTTAAAATTAATCTAAATAAATTTTGTGTATTTGCATTTCAAGTTTATTTTTGCATTGTTATTTAAAATAAGTCTTAATAAGAATAATAAAACAACTATAAAATGAAAAA
>Ga0189289_10162_pt1 | contig 66438 bp, 61 predicted proteins | sample UW106minimetaG_FD_130313 | JGI IMG/M metagenome (GOLD analysis project Ga0189289, IMG submission 130313) | Marine microbial communities from the Costa Rica Dome - UW106 mini metaG | ecosystem: Environmental > Aquatic > Marine > Oceanic > Photic zone | place: Costa Rica: the Eastern Pacific...
CTTCAGGTTTGTTACCTCCTGCCTTATTGTCTTTTTTATCTAGTTTTGGAGCAACCTTTATTTTTACCGGTGATGAGTCTTTTTTTATTTTTGAAGGTTCCGCAGGAATGCGGATAGACTTATTCTCTTTATCTTTTACTTGTGCAAAATGAGCTTTAGAAAAAAATAAGCTTAAAATTATTAATATGACTTTGAAAGGACTCACTAATATTGTAGATGTATTTTTGTGTTTGTACTTGTGGTACAAAAACCATACCCTTAATCAAATTAAACGTATATAAATGTAATTCCTTACAAAAAAACGTTAAAACTTACCATTGAAGCTAATCCGTAATTTGCGATTATATTCATCGAATAACCAGTCCTTATAATTTTGAGTACTGTTCATGATACAATAACAATATTGTTTTATTCGATAAGAAATTTCATCTTGTAAAAGTTTGGTTAAGTCTCTTGCGTCAAATACATCTTCACTATTTTCAATACAAATCTTAGAATGCTGAGCAATGGATTGCTCTATAACTGTAAAAGATTTTTTACCAGTATTTAAAGCTTCCTTATAGGCAGCTCTAATGTCAAAATCCAAAGATTCAGAATTACTAAACTTTTCTTTTATCGAATCTGGCATTACATAGACAAAATCACGTTCAATAGATTCATCATCAACTATATTTTCTAAATATAAATCTGGATATTTAAAGATGTGTTGCCAATCTACTAGTTGACTCCAAGGTCCAAAACGGGCTACATTATTTCCTAAATCTATAACTTGAAATGTGGTTCTATCTTTAAAAATACGACTTCCACGACCAATCATTTGAAAATATAAAGTTAATGAGCGCGTAGCGCGATTTAGAATAATTGATTCCACAGAAGGTTCATCAAAACCTGTAGTAAGTATACTTACTGAAGTTAATACCGCATCTGGTGTATGCTTAAACCATTTTAAAATGTCTTTACGCTCTTGCTTACTTGCTGTATTATCTAGATGCTGTACATTATAACCAGCCTTTTTAAATGTATAGAACACTTCTTTAGAGGTGTATATGCCGTTATTAAATATTAACGTCTTTTTCCCTTTTGCCAATTCTTCATAAGCACTCAATAATTTTGTCTGCATCAAACTATTCGTGTAAAGCGCCTCTGAAGATTTTACTGTATAATCACCGTTAATACCAATTTTTAAGGTAGTTAAGCCGACGTCATAATGATAAATATCCGCGTCTGCTAAGAACCCATTTTTAATTAGTGTTGAAATATCATCACCAACAATTAATTTATCATAATTATCTTTCATTGGTAACTTTATATTACTGCTTAAGGGTGTGGCAGTAACTCCAAGTATGAAACAGTGATTAAAAAACTTAAAAAGTTTTCTAAAAGAGTTGTAATGGGCTTCATCTATTATAACAAGACCAACATTTTTAAGCTCGAAATCTTGATCGGATAAACGATTGTTTAAGGTTTCTACCATAGCTACAAAGCACTGGTATTCATCTTGATCTGGTAAGGTCTTTACCTTGCTGTTAATCACTTTATTCTTAACATTGAAACCTGATAACACATTAGATGTTTGTTTACACAGTTCAATTCTATGTGTAAGAATCACAACTTTTTTGTTGTGTCGCTCTATATAACGTCTTACAATTTCAGAAAATATGACGGTTTTACCTCCACCAGTAGGTAATTGATACAATAAATTAAAATTAAAAGACTCTTCTGCCATAACATCGAAAATGCGATTCAAATCTTTAATTTGATAATCATAGAGCCTTTTCTCAGAGACAGTTTCTTTAATAGCGTTTATTGGCATATCTTAATTTTCACCCAATGTTAATTTCGCAAAAATAACATATTGTGAGTGTTTTTTAGCGGTATTGTTAATAACCTTTAACAATATTGGTACTGTTCTTGTGCTTTAGAAAATATTAACATTTTTAAATAAAAACATTATGAAATCATTTCGAAGACATCCTGCGACGGTCAACGCAGGATCTATGGCAGACATTGCCTTTCTGTTACTCATTTTCTTTTTAGTAACCACGACCATATCGGCTGATAAAGGTATTTTAAGACAACTACCTAGTGATTGTCCGGATATAACTAAATGTATTATTGACTTACACGAGCGTAATTTGTTAAGTGTAAGCTTAAATCAGAATCAGGAAATCTTAATTGAAGACAAAATTGTTCAAATTGAAGAGGTCAAGGACATTGTAAAAGCATTTGTAGATAATAATGGCTCATTGCAATGTAACTATTGCCACGGTAATAAATTAGTCGAATCTTCAGATCATCCCAAAAAGGCTATAATTTCCTTAAGTCATGATGCATTAACTAAGTATAGTCTCTTTATTAGTGTCCAAGATGAAATAACAAAGGCATTTTATGATTTGCGCTCAGAATACATTAGAACGTATTTTAACAAAACGCCAGAGCAAATTACAGACGAAGAATTAAAAGTTGTAAGAAAGGCCTATCCTTTTATTGTTTCAGAAGTTCCAGTTAAACGTGATTAATTAATTGTGTCCTTAACAGGAATACAATAGGATATGTTTACCTTTTTTTTGCCCCATATTTTTGCTTTTTCTACATCAATACCCATATAAAGATCGATACGCTTTTTCCATCGGCGATTCATTTTATCTTTAACAAGAAAGGTACTGTCAAAACCTTCTATTTTGACTTCAGTATTGTGTATAAGTCCAGAATCAAGTAAATCTCGAGAAACTGCGATATAGCGTTTACCGGGAATTAAGCTATCACCAAAAGCTGTAATATTTGGGTTTGAACTAGTTTGATACGCCAAAGAATTATAAGCTGTTGCTGTAACCTCAAAAGTCTTTTGCAAACAATTAGAATCAGATTCTTTTTGGCAAGAAAAAATAAACGAAACTACTAGTAGTAAGACCACTTCCCCTTTTATCATAATATAAATGTACAAATAAGTTAAAATATGTTAAATAAGTACTTTGTATTACAAAGTACTGTAACAAATGTTTTTTTCGCTCGTCTATATAGTATAATCAATTAAAAACGAACATCATGAGAACCTTAAACAACAATCAATTATTAGGTACAACAATTGAAACCAAAAGTCATACTTGGAACAGAAAACGACGTTACAGGTAGTACCACATCATTTATCATCAATCATTAAATCAAATCAATTATGAGAACTTTATCAAAAATTGTCAATACATCTAATAGTTTAGATGATGACTTAGAAACAATTAGAATATGAGTTGGAATAATCACCCAATTAAGTTAGAATAGAAACCAGTACTGCGTAAGTGTTGGTTTTTTTCATAAAAAAACTGGCCACATATATTTTATATTATGGCCAGCTCTTAAAAGATTAATTTAGTACACTTATTTTTTGATTATTTTTTTTGCAATCTGTTGATTCTCGTTATTTATTTTTATGAAATATACTCCAGATTCTCGTTGCGAAAAATCTATAGAATTAATTGTGCTTGAATTTAGCTTCCCTTTAGAAATGGTTTGACCTAGCATATTTACAATTTCGTAGCTAGCATCAATACTAGTCTTTAATTCTACATTCAAATTATCCTTCACAGGATTAGGATATAAATTAACTGAACTAGCTAAATCGAATTCATTTATGCTTAGAGGATTCAACGCTCTAAATCGCACAGATTCTGAAGCACCAAAATCTCCACCTGAAATTATGATGTTTCCGTCCCCATCTTGCAGATCATATGAACCAAATCCAAAACCACAACAAATTCCATCGCCATAAGAATCTAGAATTGTAAATGTATAGCACTCATTGAAAGAAGCGATTGATATAGTCTCTTGATAAGTTGTGTTGTCCATGTAGTCTGTTACAGGTCCACTCTCTACAAGAGTCCCTGAACTATCCCTTAATTCCCAAGATGTTTCTCCGGCGTAATCATCTGTAGATATATTAAAAACTACACTGTTAGTAGAATAATCTGGAGAAACGTCAAAATTAAATGTGAAATTGTCGTCTGACGTATTCTCGTCTACAACACCATTAGGATTAGAGACACTTATTGAAAAAACATGACCACCAGTACCTAAATTAGAATAGGTAGGACTTGCAACAACGGTACTTGCATCTTGTGCCAAATTTCCTGTCCAGTTAATTGTAGTATCAGGTTCTGAATCAAAACTATATGTGATAGACGCAGACGTTAGTGGTAAATTTCCTCTATTAATTAAAGTTACCTCGGGTGTAAAATCCTCATTACAAATTAATACATCATTCGATCCTGCTGAAACAGAAGCATCGTTATCAAATGTAGTAAGCGGCGGAAATTGCTCAAGTGTAGTGACACCAGAATTCCCTGGATCTAACCAATCTCTTAATCTTGATGAAGCATTGCTACCAAAATCCCATGCCACACCAAAACGCCCGTACCAATCTTCTGTATTATTATCATTAACACCACTACAAGCAGCAAAACCACCTGAAAGTTTACCAATCACTAGTCCATTTTGATCAAATAAAGGAGAGCCAGAAGAGCCTGGTTCAGTAACACCTAAGTCCCAGTCTGCAACACGCCATATTTCTGTTGAAGGGTTTCCATTAAAATTGATTGCTTGTCTCGTTGGAGCATTAACATCCACACAGACCTTTTGTATGTCTCCACTAGGATGATGAATTCCTACGGTTAAGGAAGGAGTTGCAGAAGTAGATCTATTCCAACCAGCCCAAACTAAATTGGATGCATTAGTAGTAAAAAATGAAGTGTCTGTTATTTCAATTAATGCCATGTCAGATTCTGAACTTGAAGCCCTCAAAATTCCACCACTTGTTGTTTGATTAAATGAATTATCAACACTTGGTGCAAATGTTGCGCAATCAGCAACTGATGAGTCACTTGCCCAATTAAATCTGTATGCCCAACCTGCTACAGAACCACCTAAACAGTGATTTGCAGTTAAAAAATATGGTGTGCCATCGTTATTAGTATTATTTACCAATGCTCCTGAACATATACCTGTTCCACCACCTACAACAATCATACCCACGGAACTTTTAACGTTTTCCTTGATATCGTGTGCTGAAGTGTTAAAAGAAGTAATATCACAATTTACATCTACATTACAAGGACCTGAGTCGTTAAGTGCTTTTTGGGGGCTATTACCAGAATGGTCTATTGTTCTGTAGCCGTGAACAACAGATCCTAAAGTTAGTTTTGCTTCTTCTGTAACACTTGCAGGCTGATAATATTCAATCCATGCTTGATCTCCATATACCATCCAAGTACCCAAAATTTCTTCAGGAGTATTATTGTAATGCGTAAATGGTCTCAAGACGTCGTTTTTTTCATCATTATAAACATAAAGCTTAGACCCTTCTGGCAAGTAGAAGATATCAAACATAAAATTTAGAGTTACAGCACCTTCGGATTGATAGGACATACGCCATATTTTATCGCCATTAGGTAGTGTTGTCCATTTACCTACATCATTAAAATCATGATCTACGTAAATATCGTGGCCAAATCGCCAAGGTTTTGACTTATCCTTATCATTTATAAGATCTTCATCTTGTAACGCTTTCAGATTAAAACTAGGAAGTTTATAAGGTTTTACAGAACTTAAGTTCTCAACGGTCCAGCTCGGTGGTTGTTGTTGATTAGGGATTACTTGTGCAAAAGACAAAAACGAAGCTAATAAAAAGCTGAATAGGAATTTATTTTTCATAGTTAGTTATTAAGACGTCTAAATGTAAAATAAAAATGTTATTGCAACAAAGTTGCAATAACATTTTTATTTTAAAATTTGTTCTTTTACTAAAATTTATATTTAATACTTAAGTAGCGCTTTAAGAGCAGTATCAAAGCGTTTTTTTGGTAAATATTGATTCTCTAATTGCGCAGCAAATGGTATTGGAGTTTCTAAACTTGCCACTCTTTTCACAGGCGCATCTAAATATTCAAAACACTCTTCCATAAGCATTGAAGAAATATCACTAGCAATTCCACCAAACATAGAATCTTCCTGTAAAATGATGGCTTTTCCAGTTTTCTTAACGGATTCAATGACTGCTGTTTTATCTAAAGGCTGCAAGGTTCGTAAATCTATAAGATCGGCTGATATTTCTGGATTAGAATCTAATAATTCTATAGCCCAATGCACACCCGCTCCATAGGTGATAATGGAAATAGAATCTCCTTCTTTTAATTTAATAGCCTTTCCTAAAGGTAATGTATAGTAATTTGTAGGAACATCTTGTCTTACACTTCTGTAGAGCGCTTTATGTTCAAAAAATAATATTGGATTAGGATCATTTATAGCGGTACATAAAAGGCCTTTCGCGTCATAAGGAAAAGCAGGGTAAATCACCTTTAATCCAGGCGTTTTGGTAAACCATGCTTCATTGGTCTGTGAGTGAAACGGTCCTGCAGCTACACCAGCACCACAAGGCATTCTAACAACTACATCAGCATTTTGTTCCCAGCGATAATGGGATTTGGCTAGATAATTTACAATGGGATTAAATCCTGATGTTACAAAATCAGAAAACTGCATCTCTACAACAGCTTTCATTCCTGCAATAGATAGGCCCATGCTTGTTTCTACAATAGCAGATTCGCAAATAGGGGTATTACGAACTCTTTCTTTTCCAAATTGTTCAACAAAGCCTTCAGTTATTTTAAAAACACCACCATATTCCGCAATATCTTGTCCCATTATAACCAAATCTTTATGTGCCTCCATTGATTGCTTTAAACCCTCAGAAATTGCATCTACAAATCGTAAAACTCTGGTCTCTTTAGCTGGTGCTATTTCATTGTAATCAAATGACTTATAAACATCACTTAATTCGTTAGTTAAATTAGGAACAATTGCTTCTTCAGCATAAGCAGTATCTAGTCCTTTATCAATTTCTTCTTTAATATCAGCCGTATACTTTTGGTCAGTCTCTGCCGAAAGAATTTGTTGACTGAACAAATAACTTCTAAAGTTTTCAATTGGATCTTTAGCTTCCCATTCAGTCATTAATTCTTTAGGGACATATTTGGTACCACTCGCTTCCTCATGGCCACGTCGTCTAAATGTCTTGAATTCTATTAATATTGGTCGTGGGCGTTTTCTAACGCTTTCTGCCAATTTTTTAACTTTAGAATAGGTTTCAATAATATTATTTCCGTCTAAAATGAAGGATTCTATTCCATAACCTTTACCTCTATCCGCTAAATGCTTGCATCGATATTGCTCATTCGTTGGTGTAGATAAACCGTATCCGTTGTTTTCAATGCAAAATATAACAGGTAATTGCCATACTGAAGCTACATTTAAAGCTTCATGAAAATCACCCTCACTTGTACCACCCTCTCCTGTAAATACTGCAGTGACCTGATTGTTTTTCTTTAGTAGATTAGCCAAAGCAATACCATCTGCAACGCCTAGTTGAGGTCCTAGATGTGAAATCATACCTACAATATTGTATTGTTGTGTTCCAAAATGAAAAGAACGGTCTCTGCCATTAGTAAAACCACTAGCCTTTCCCTGCCATTGGCAAAACAAGCGATGTAGTGAAATTTCTCTTGTTGTGAAAACACCGAGATTACGGTGCATTGGTAGAATATACTCACTAGGCTTTAAAGCCATCGTAACACCAACCGAAATCGCCTCTTGACCAATTCCAGAAAACCATTTTGAAATTTTTCCTTGACGTAAAAGGATAAGCATTTTTTCTTCAATTAAGCGAGGCTTAAGCATGTTATAATAAAGTTTAAGTAAAACTTTATCGCTGAGACTGCGCTTATCGTATTCAATATTGCTTTTTGTTATGGTAGGCATAAGTTCTTTATTGTAATGCTTCAAATGTAAATAAAATGCTTCAATAATGCAGAGTAAGACGCAGAATTGTCAGTAACTACAACACGAATATTTTAGTCTATTTTCATTAGATTTGTATATTGATAAAAATTTAAAGCTAACTTCAAATGGATAGAATACCTAGCGTAGATTTAAAAGACTTCCTTTCTGAGGATACTAATAGAAAACAAAAGTTTATTGACGAAATAGGCAAAGCTTATCAAGATATTGGCTTTGTTGCATTGAAAGGACATTTCTTAGACGATGATTTGGTAGACCGACTTTATACCGAAGTGAGAAACTTTTTTAATTTGCCTTTAGAGGTAAAAGAAAGTTATGAAATTCCTGGTATTGGAGGGCAACGCGGTTATGTGTCTTTTGGCAAAGAAAGTGCAAAGGGTAAAAAAGAAGGCGACTTAAAAGAGTTTTGGCATTTCGGACAATATGTTGAAGATGATGAGGAAAGGAAAAAAGAGTACCCAGACAATGTTGAAGTAAAAGAACTGCCAGCATTTAATAAGGTTGGAAAGGAAACCTACAGAATGCTCGAAAAAACTGCAAAATACGTCCTTCGCGCGCTTGCCCTTCATCTTAATCTTGAAGAGACTTATTTTGATAATTACATTCACAACGGTAATTCCATATTAAGACCAATTCATTACCCACCTATTGTTCAAGAACCAAAAAATGCGGTAAGAGCGGCTGCGCACGGGGATATTAATCTTATTACATTATTAATGGGTGCTCAAGGTCGTGGATTACAAGTACAGAGACATGATGGCGAATGGTTGGATGCCATTGCAGAACCAGATGAACTTATGATTAATGTTGGAGATATGTTATCCAGACATTCTAATAACAAATTAAAATCTACAATTCATCGTGTTGTTAATCCACCGCGTGAACTTTGGGGTACTTCAAGATATTCCATTCCATTCTTTATGCATCCAATTAGTGAAATGAAATTAGATGTATTAGATAGTTGTATTGATAACGAAAACCCAAAACAATACGATGACATTACTGCAGGTGCATTTTTAAATGAACGATTAGTAGAACTAGGATTGATTAAGAAATAAATGGATTTACAAGATCAGCTTAAAAAATTATTTCCAGATCATGAACTGTCTGATTCAAAGGGTAAATCTGTGCATTCAGATAATAATATATGGCTTCAAGATGACCCGATTATCTGTAAATATGAAAAGCGAAAAGGAAAGCCAATTACTATTTTAGAAGGTTATCATGGTGCTGACAAAGACTTTAAAATGCTAACAAAAGAACTTAAAACCAAACTAAGCGTAGGTGGTAGTTTTAAAGGCGATAAAATAATAATCCAAGGCGATTATCGCGATAAAATCATGGCTATTCTTGAAGAAAAAGGGTTTAATGTTAAACGAGTTGGAGGCTAAATATGAGCAAACAAATTTTACACATTACCAATGGAAGTATTTTAACGGATTACTTAAGAGAATTGGATTTTGAAGATGATATTTTAACATGGCAAGAAATGCTTTGTGAAGGGCCTACAATACCTGAAATAGCATCTGATGAATTTTTCAACATTAGACATAAGTTTCTTCAAGATTACTATGATATTGAAGTAGATATTGAAGAATTAAAAGCTGAGTTATCTAAATTAGATGATCCTAATAAATACGATGAAATTTACCTATGGTTTGAGTATGATTTATTTTGTCATATCAATTTACTAGGGGTCATAAATCTTTTACATCAAAAAAACATTAATAGACCTTTGTACTTTATTTGTAGTGGTCGTGTGGCAGGTGAAAAAAATTTAAAAGGCTTGGCAGAACTCTCTGCAGAACAACTTTTGGATCATTATCATAAACGAACATTGCTTACCACTACAGATAAGGATTTGTGTATCGCCCTATGGAGAACATATTGTGGAAAAGATCATAATATTCTCAAACCATATATTGTTACAAAATCAAGCTTTAAGTATATGACTAATTGCCTTAAGGCGCATTTAAAGCGCTTTCCTCATCAAAAGAGTGGATTGAGCGTTATTGAAGATAATATTTTAAGAATTATAAGAGATAATGATGTTAAATCATTACATCATTTATTAGGTTATAGTTTAAATTATCAGGGTTATTACGGTTTTGGTGACACACAGCTACGTCGAATAATTAGCAAGCTCTCTGTGTTTTATGATATTTCTGAAACAGGTGTTGTGTTGAACAGGAAAGGTCATGAAGCGCTTTTAAGGCAACATAACTTTGCTGCCGAAGTCAATAACGACATGACTTACGGCGGTATTGAACGCTTAGAATTTCAGTTTAGCGTAGAACAGAATAAACTTGTTAAAACTATTATGCATGTCAATTAAGGATTCCGAATTAATTCTTAACTCTGATGGTAGTGTTTACCATTTAAATTTGAAACCTGAGAACATATCAGATACCATAATTTTTGTTGGTGATCAAGATCGTGTGGAAAAAATTACAATGCATTTTGACAGTATCGAGTTTAGCACTCAGAAACGTGAATTTAAAACGCAAACAGGTTATTATAAAGACCGTAGAATTACCGTAATTTCAACTGGAATTGGTCCAGATAATATTGATATTGTTTTAAACGAGTTAGATGCTCTTGTCAATATTGATTTAAATACACGAAAGCCCAAAACTGAATTGACCAGTCTTAATATCATTAGGATTGGAACGTCTGGGTCATTACAATCAGATATTCCTGTTGATGCGTTCCTAATGAGCACACATGGCCTTGATGTTAATGGGATGCTTCACTTTTATCAAATACATGGTATTAGTAATCCTGAAATTGAGGATGCTTTTATTGCCCACACAAATTGGGATATAAATAAAGCGCGACCAATTATTATAAATAATAGTAAATATCTCGAACGATATTTTGAAAGTGACGTTATTTTTAAAGGAATGACTGGAACAGCAGGTGGTTTTTACGGTCCTCAGGGACGCGTATTACGATTGCCCTTGTATGATGCCAATTTAAATTCTAAACTGGACACCTTTAGTTACAAAGATTTTAGAATTACCAATTTTGAAATGGAAACCTCTGTAATCTACGGGCTTTCAAAATTGTTGGGTCATGAAGCACTTTCACTTAATGCCATTATAGCAAATAGAGCTACGGGTAATTTTAGCAAGGAGCCCAAGAAAACAGTTGAGCGGCTTATTTTATATGCTTTAGAACATATTGTAAATATTTAACTTCCTAAGAATTAGAATAACCTAAATGAAAAAAGTAAACATTGGTGGTGTTCCAGAGCATTTTAACCTAGCTTGGTATCTCACATTAAAAAATGGGGAATACAAGCAGGAGGGCATAAATTTAAGATGGCACAATTACTATGGCGGAACAGGTGCCATGTGTAAGGCCCTTCGCGATGGCGATATAGATATTGCTGTAATTTTAACAGAAGGTATTATAAAAGATATTATTGCTGGTAATCCATCTAAAATTGTGCAAACATTTGTTGAATCACCTCTAATTTGGGGTATTCATGTAGCTTCCGGATCAGATTTTAAAACTATTGAAGACCTTAAAGGTTCACGCGCAGCAATTAGTCGATATGGATCAGGTTCTCATTTAATGGCCTATATAAATGCTAAAAATAGCAATTGGAATCTTGAACAAGATCTCAATTTTGAGGTAATTAAAAATTTAGATGGAGCTGTTGAAGGTTTAAAAAATAATAAAGCAGATTATTTTATGTGGGAAAAGTTTACCACTAAACCACTTGTTGATGATGGCATCTTCAGAAGAATTGGTGTTTGTCCTTCACCATGGCCTTGCTTTGTAATAGCTGTTCGAGACCAATTTATAAGACATCATGAAGACGACCTTAGGATAATACTTGACATTATAAATCAAACAAGCTCTGAGTTTAAGTCTATACCAAGTATTGATAGAACAATTGCTAATCGTTATGAACAAGAATTAGAAGACGTACAAGAATGGCTTAGTCTAACAGAATGGTCTCAGGAACTCATAGATGTTAAGACAATCAATATGGTTCAAGAAGAACTTTTAAGCCTTGATATCATTCCTAGGAGGGCAAAATATTCAGAGTTAATTCACGTATTATAACATCTTTAAGCTCTGGATATTTATTGTTTGCTTGATGTAATAGTATCTGAAAAATCCTGTAATACTCTTATACTTCGTTGTATATCTTTATTATGTGCTAATTGTATTTCAGCTAAATCTTACAGTTGTAGTTGATAACTTTCAGAATTTCATTTTTTTAGTTACATTTGTTTAAGCCCAAACAATGCTATTTACATTAGAACAAGATTAATATGACATTAACGATTATTCTAATTCTATCTTTTTTAGTTGCCTTGAATTTTGTATTGCTTAAATTTAGTTGTAACAAATCTTCTAAGAAAGTTGAGAGCAAAGAACCAGAAACTATAGTTACCGAAAAATCTGAACCTACTTTAGTGACCAATCAATTGCCGGTAAACCCGCTTGCTCCAACAGGGAGTTAGTTGAACTAAAGTGTTTATTGCCAAACCAATAGCCGCGGTTAGCACTAAGAGGTGATGGATGACCTGTCTCTAACACATAATTGAGGGATGTATCGATAAGTTTTTTCTTTTTTCTTGCATAACCACCCCAGAGTAAAAAGATGACTTTATTTTTTCTTTGACCAATTAACTCAATGACAGCATCTGTAAATTCCTCCCAACCTTTTCCTTGGTGACTTCTGGCTTCGTGAGCCCTAACAGTTAATGTTGCATTTAGCAGTAAAATACCTTGTTTTGCCCAAGGCAAGAGATTGCCAGTTTTCGGGTATGGCATATTTATATCAGATTCAATTTCCTTAAATATATTTACTAGTGAAGGTGGATGCGTTACACCATCATTTACAGAGAAGCACAAACCATTGGCCTGACCTTCTCCATGATAAGGATCTTGACCAATAATAACTACTTTAACATCGTCAAGAGAACAATGATTAAAAGCATTAAATATTTCAGAACTTTTAGGATAACATTGGTGGTTTTGATATTCAGTTTTAACAAAGTCAACTAAACTTTTAAAATAAGGCCTATCAAACTCTGATTGCAGATGATTTTTCCAACTTTCATGAATATCTATGATCATACTTAATCTTTTATCAAAAATAACAAATGATGGGATAAAAAATGTGGTTAGGCATATCACTTCAATTACATTAAATTTGCATTTCTATAATTTGAAAAAACGTGGTTAATATTCATGAAAAAACACTGAAAGATCTCGAATTCTATTCAGTTTTAGAGCAGATATCTGAGCATACTATAACAGCCTTAGGTAGAGAGGCTGTTTTGGAAATAAAGCCTATAGAAGTAGAGGCTCAGTTGTTACGTGAATTAGGTTATGTAAATGAATATCTATCTTCCTTTGATAATGACAATAGAATACCCAATCATGGTTTTGAACCAATACATAAAGAACTTAAATTACTGAAGATTGAAAACACGTTTTTAGAAGTCCAAAGTCTTCAAAAATTGGTGAGTACATCTTTAACTGTAAACGGTATCCTTAAGTTTCTTCAAAAGTTCCATGAATACTACCCAAAGCTTTTGCAGTATAGTGAGCATATTGAAATAACCACCGGAATTATAGAACAAGTTGATCAAGTGGTAGATCGCTTTGGGGACATAAAACACGATGCATCACCAGAGCTGTCTCATATACGACAAGAGATTGGGAAACTAAAAGGTAAAATAAACAGTAGTTTTTCATCTGCTCTAAGCCGTTACCATGGCTTAGATTATCTGGACGACATTAGAGAGTCAGTTGTTGAGAACAGACGTGTATTAGCTGTTAAAGCCATGTATCGTCGTAAAGTCAAAGGTGCTATAATGGGTGGTAGCAAAACTGGAAGTATTGTATACATAGAACCGGAAACAACCCTTCAGTACACAAGAGAACTCAATAATTTAGAATATGAGGAAAAGGAAGAGGTTATAAAGATTCTAAGAGCCTTAACAGATTATATTCGTTTATTCCTACCGCTTCTTAATGATTATCAAACCTTCTTGACGAAGATTGATGTCATTGCATCAAAAGCTAAATATGCAAAAAGCATAAACGCAATTTTGCCAAAAATAACTAATGAAAGAACCTTATGCTATAGAGACGCATACCACCCGCTACTCTATTTAACTAATAAGGAAGAAGGTAAAAAGACGTTTCCTCAAACAATTGCCTTGAGTAATGATAACCGAATAATTGTTATCTCGGGACCTAATGCTGGTGGTAAGAGTATCACTTTAAAAACTGTTGGTTTGCTGCAAGTAATGTTGCAAAGTGCGATGTTAATCCCAGTCCATGAACGCAGTTCGGTTTGTTTATTTGATCGCATTTTAAGTGATATTGGCGATAATCAATCCATTGAAAATCATTTGAGTACATATAGTTATAGGTTAAAACAAATGAATTACTTTCTAAAAAAGGTAAATTCTAAAACCTTGTTTTTAATTGATGAGTTTGGGACTGGAAGTGATCCAGAACTTGGTGGGTCCCTCGCTGAAACTTTTCTTGAAGTATTTTATGAAAGAGAAGCGTTTGGAATTATTACGACCCACTATTCTAATCTAAAGTTATTAGCAAATGAATTGCCACATATGAAAAATGCTAATATGCTTTTTAATGAGAGAAGCCTAGAACCAATGTACAAATTAGTTACAGGCCAAGCAGGAAGCTCTTTTACCTTTGAGGTAGCTCAGAAAAATGGTATTCCTTACAGTTTAATCAATAGATCTAAAAAGAAGATAGAGCGTGGAAAAATAAGATTTGATGCTACGATAGCGAAACTTCAAAAAGAACGTAGTAAACTGGAGCGTACGGAACGTAAATTAAAAGACCACGAAAAAAAGAAACTTTCGGAAGCAGAAAAATTAGAAGAGACTAATGCAAAAATTCAAAAGAAGTTAGAAAGTTTCCAGGAATTATACGATAGTAATCAAAGGCTTATTTACCTAGGTCAAAAAGTAAATGACTTATCTGAGAAATATTTTGAAAATAAACGCAAACGCGAGTTAATGTCCGAACTGTTTCGACTTGTGCAAATTGAAAATGCAAAACGAAAAAAAACTTCTGCCAAGCAAAAACGTATTGAAAAGGCAAAGGAAAAACAGGTTCAACAAGAGGCTGAGCAAAAAGTTGCAATAATTCGAAAAAAGAAAAAGGAGCAAAAGAGAAAAGAAGTTCCCGTTGAAAAACCCAAGCCTATACTTAAGATTGGTGATCGAGTGCGTATGCATGACGGTAAAGCTATTGGTAGTATAGATGATATAGAAAAGGGAAAAGCCATAGTAAATTATGGTATGTTTACCACCAGTGTTAACTTGGATTTACTAGAGTTGGTCGATGCAAAAAGGTAATTTAATTATTTAAACACCTGCTTGTAATTATTTTAGAGTTAGCAAACTATTTACAATACAAATAAATACTTTAAAGTGCTTTTAGTATAAGTTTTGGATAAATATGAATTTATCTGTTTAAAAAGTCCTTTGTATTTAATAGGTATCTAGGTAGTGTTAAGAAATCCAAATTTAGAATTAATATTAAGTTAGACCTAGGTACAGATCATGATTTAACTTAATTTTTTAACACTCTATTGCACCTAAGACCTATTTTTGTATTATGATCCATAAGATACCAAAAGACAAGGCATTAATTCTATTCGATGGTGTTTGTAATCTCTGTAATAATAGTGTGTTATATGTCATCAAAAGAGATAAGCACAATACGTTTTTATTCGCACCTCTACAAGGCGAAATTGGGCAGGTCATTATTAATAAATTTAATATAGATACCCGCAAAACAGATTCAATTTTGTTGTACCAGCCCCAAGAAGAAAGGGTTTATCAAAAATCAAATGCCGCATTGCGTATTGCTAAAAAATTAGGGTTTCCCACAAATTTATTGGCTATATTTTTAATTGTTCCGAATTTTATACGGGACTGGTTTTATAATTATGTAGCAAAAAATAGATATAAGTGGTATGGGAAAAAGGATGCCTGTATGATTCCAACACCAGAACTTAGAGAAAAGTTTCTAGATTAAAAAAAGCCATTCAGAACTGATTCTAAAGGGCTTTCTTAAATTAACAACTTACTTAAAACTAATTTAAACAAAATTAATTTCGTTTATGAGGGAATAACGAAATGATTAATAGCACATTTTGTTTACTCAAAAATACATGTGATTTTCTGCTACGGATAAAAAAATCGATATATGCCCATTATTATTGTTATAAATCTCTAGAAAGCCAAAAACATCTATAACTGGTTATAATCTTACTCATCAATATATACTAGTTACTCAATGAAACTATCACTATACTCACGTTTGGTTTCTTATTTAATACATGCTCACTAAATTAGATATAAGCTTTTTTAAGTTAATGGTTTTTAAGCTTAGTATGTATCGAGCCTCAAAGCAAAATGGATTGATTTAACCCTAGCTTTAGTTAGCTAGGAATGAGTTAAATTCTGTCAAGGATGAAGTCTAGCTCCTTGAAAGTATTACAAAGTGATAGACGGAAACATTTAGTTTTGGGGCTTTACTTTAAGCCTCCAAGGATAAAATCTAAGTTTGGGTTAGTATTATTGTTAGACACATAAGCATCTGTATAATACTTTGGTTTTATGGCTAGACCATAGTTAAGCAATTTTTCCATGGTAGGAATGTACTCTTGACTTACTTTTCCAATTAAAAGAATTGAAAGATCTTTATTTGCCTTGGCATATTGATATACATTGCGCAATCCACGTAAGTATAAATGGTCTTTTGTAAATCCTCCACCTCTATGAACGCGAAGTGTAATTGCAAAAGCCTTGTCTCTATTTAATTTATGTTGATTATGAAGTAAATGAAATGTGTCTGAAAACGAATAGCCTTTATTAAGGCTGTCTACTGCAATAACACGAAATGCGAGCTCTTTTAATCGCATAATAGTCAAACACCCGCTCATATATTCTGAATAAACAGCTAATCCTTCTTGAGTTTCAACATTATTAGGGAATCCATTTGAAAACACCTTTAAAGGCTGATCTAAGCCATTAAACGTTGTGACCATGTGTACACCTATTTCATGATTGGTTAAAACTTTTAATTGACTCAAACTGTATTTATGACTTTTTCGAAGTACCAAGGTTTGCGTATTGTTAAGAACCATTGCAGCAGCAGAAAGATTGTTTGAAATCTTTATGTTGTATTTAAAGTCGTAACGTTTAGAGAAATCATCAAAATAATCTTTGGCCTCATTAACATTATACACCGGGAGCATTTTCTCATCAAAATCCGAATCATCAAATCGCAGAATAAATTTGGCATTTTCAATATCCTTTTCAGTAGGTGTTCCAAAGCTTTTGAGGCTATTGAAATAAAATTTACGTCCTTGCCCAATTGTTTCTATACACTCAATTAATCCAGAATATTCATAAATAATATCTTCATAAAGTTGTCTAATATCAACATCTTCAATACGCTCTAAACGCTGCGAAAAGAACAAGCGATGAAGTTTATAGCCATTGAACCGCATCTTTGGATATTTAAAAACAGGCTCATAATTGTATTTAGAAGAAAAAAACGTTTTCTTTTCAGCTGCTATATTTTGTGGATTAATATAATTGAGAAGTTCGATATTTTTAACCAATCGATTAAGATTAGCATCAATATCAAATAAATCTTGAAATTCTTCTGTGGTCTTTATCTGGGACATTATGGTTTAAACCTTTGGTAAAATTCGCTAGCATGTTGTGGAATTAAATTTCTCAATTGACGCTCAACTGAAGCTACCACTTCAGGATAGTTAACTTGAGCATATTCATCACAATACACCTTAGCAATTTCAGTTGCCAAAACTAAGGTATTCTTAAAGTTTTTGGTAATATATTTCAAGAAATATCCGTTACCTTGGAAGGTGTCGTTAATCTTTGCTGTTGGCTTTATGTCATGAGGTAAAGTAATGCTTGCTAAAGCCTGTCTCCAAGTCTCTGCAAGATCACCATAACGGTCATTATCAATATTAGAGGTTCCTAGGTTCCATAAGGGCACTTCCCTATCCCATCGTTTCCAATTATAACTATGCATATCATAAACAATACAAGTTCCAAACTTGGACTCTATGGTTTCAATTAAAGCATGAACAACTTTATAGAAATTTGCATGTTTCTCTAAGCTTTTGACTTTTTCGGTTTCTTTTAAAGGGGTTTTCCAGAGTTGTTTTCCCCAAGCTGTATCAAAAACAGCGTTTTTTGGATCTCGATTAAGATCATATTCAAATCTAGAATCACATCCTGCTATAAGAATAGGGTGTGATATAACCATATTTTTAGTTTCAGGATCCTCTTCGTACCAACGGTCATATTCAGAGTGTAAACAATTATCCCAAAGGCTTTTTCTAAATTGATGTCCGTCATGCACAGCACCGCAGACATATGGTACATATTCATTAATCTTTATAGTAAATGAATAATCCTCTACCACGGCATGAAATGTCTCTTCAGATTTTATTTTAGAAATAATTGCACGTAAAGACAATTTTTGCATGGCTAATTCTTTAAAAGTTTTTCTAAGAAACGCATCATATTTTGTTCTAAGACGTTGAATTCACCATCAGAAAAGAATAATACTTTTACATCAGAGAGTAACATATCAATATCATCTTTATCGTAATTGTGCTGCTCCAAACTCATTATGATTTTCTTGATACTTTGATAATCGTTATCACAATCAAATTCGCTATGAATATCTTGGAACGTCTGCATATCAACATTAGATATTATGGTGTTACGTTCGTTATTATCTTCTTTAAAATCAGAATGCGCAGCAAACAATAATATGTATGCAACAAGCTCATCTCTTGTCCAATCTGGTATTTTCATTTAAATATAAATCTGAGATTGTTTAAAAAGTATTGATTAAGCCTCATCCACTGCTTTACGAAGTCTTGTACGTCTATCAAAGGCTTGTAATTTATCCAAAACCTTACTCTCCAAAAAGTCAATTACCTTCTCTTCGACTTTATGTTTATTTTTATAAACCTTGTTGATATAAGTAATACCACCTGGTGACATTACATTAACTTCAACAAGCTTTCCCCCTATAACATCAATGCCTACAAAATACAAACCGTCTTTAACTAGCTTTGGTCCAATTTGCTTACACAACGCCTTTTCTGCCTTGGTTAGTGAATGCCTTTGAACGCTGCCTCCAGCAGAAACATTAGACCGGTGGTCATCAGAACAAGGAACACGTTTCATGGCACCCACAGGCTCACCATTTAATAACAGAATTCTAACATCGCCTTGATCAGCTCCTTCTATATAATCTTGAAGAATGACATAGTTAGACTCACCATCTCCAGTGGAAATATAAAAATCAAGTAGTGAGTTAATATTGTTCATAGCTGACTTTTCGATAAGAATAACACCAGAACCACCAAAACCATTCAATGGCTTTAATATCATTTTATCAGCTTTTGATTCTTTAATCTGTTTGATTAAGTAGTTTTTATTTTTTGACACGTGTGTGTTTGGAATAATATTACTATGCGCATCACCAAAAGCCGCTGTATATAGCTTATTATTAGCTTCACGCATGCCTTGCAATGAATTTACAATGAATACATCGTCCTTCACAGAATCTAAAAAATTAAGCATTATTGGATCTAGCGGTGGATTTGCTCTAAAAAATATGGCATCAAAACCTGCAAGAGGTAACATTTCTTCTCTAAGTTTTGCCTTATTGTAGAAAGATTTGAGTGTCGACGGAACTTTATCCATACGTCCAACAACCGTACAAAACGCATTAGTAACGCTATCTCGTATGGTAAGATTAGCAGGTGTACACATGGCAACGCCATGACCACGTTTTACACATTCTTTAATTAATGCTAAACTGGTATCATTTTCTGGGTCTATCTTTTCCCAAGGATACATTATAAAGCAAATATTCATCTAGAGAAATTTTTGGTTAGTAAAGTGTTATTTAAATTTAATAACTTTTATTTAAGTTGAAAAAATTATTTCACCTCCTGAAAATGATCATCCCAGTTTTTTGCCTTGGGTTTGTCATGCAGCTTCCCTAATGATTTTGCTACTATCATAGAAACCGTAGCATCGCCCGTAACATTAACTACAGTTCTGCACATGTCTAGTGGTCGATCTACCGCGAAAATTAAAGCTAAACCAATAGGCAATAATTCTGGGGGAAACCCAATAGATTCGAGTACAATTACCAACATAACCATACCAGCACTTGGTACTGCAGCACTGCCAATAGACGCTAAAAGTGCCGTAGCTACAATAACTAATTGGTTGGTTAAGGTTAAACCTTCAGGCCAAATTACCTGCATAATAAATACAGCTGCAATCCCTTGATAAAGACTTGTGCCATCCATGTTAACTGTAGCACCTACAGGTAAAACAAATCCTGAGACTTCTTTATCAACACCAATATGCTCTTCAACACGTTCCATGGTTACAGGTAATGTGGCAGCACTACTACTTGTTGAAAATGCTAATAGCTGCGCGGGACTTATTTTACTCAAGAACCAAAGTGGTGATTTTTTGGTGAATACCTTTATAAGAATCAGATAGAATCCAATCATTAGAACTAAACCACCAACAACACATAATGCATATTGCAAGAGTTTTACTAATATTTCAGTATCATCAAAAGCAATAATAACGTTAGCCATTAAAGCAAATACTGCATAAGGTGCAAAGAGCATAATAACATCTACCATCTTCATCACAACCTCATTTAAAGCATCGAAAATATCTACCATAGGCTTGGCCTTCTTTTCACCAATTAAAAGCAAACAAATACCAACAAAAAGAGCAAAAAAGATCACCTGCAGCATTTTGGCATCTGCCATAGATTGAAATATATTACTTGGAAAAATATCAACTAACGCTTGTAAAGGTCCAGCATCTTGTTGTGCACTCGCCTTAACCAATTTATCAGTTACACCAGCATCATTTTCATACTTTAACTTAATTTTTTTTAGTGTCTCTTGTGGCATCCCTGTTCCAGGTTTTACGAAATTGACAATCGATAAACCAATAACAATAGCCACCAAAGTAGTTCCAATATAAATGGCAATAGTTTTTAAACCCATATCTCTAATTTTAGAGATGTCCTTTAAGTCTGAAATCCCTTTTATTAACGAGGCAAGAATTAAGGGAACTGCAATTAACTTTAGAAGATTAATAAAGATTTTACCGAATGGTGCTATCCAATCAGTAACAAATTGTTGACCGTTGAAAGAATTCATTATAAAACCGAAAATGATACCTAATACCATTCCGATGATGATCTTCCAATGTAATGCTAATTTTTTCATGAAAATAGTGTTTGATTTCCTAGATATAGAAATCTATTTATTTAATTATTACCAGTCTTTAGTTTCTTGTCTGCGTAATAAGGTATAATCGGCCAGAACTAATGCCGCCATAGCTTCTACAATTGGTACTGCTCTTGGCACTACACACGGGTCATGACGTCCTTTTCCCTGCATTTCGACAGTCTCACCAGCACTGTTTATAGTCTCTTGCTTTTGCAACGTTGTCGCTACGGGCTTAAAAGCAACTCTAAAATATATATCCATCCCATTACTTATTCCTCCTTGTACTCCACCTGATAAATTGGTTTGTGTACTGCCGTCTTCGTTAAATTTATCATTGTGCTCGCTACCTTTCATTTTAGCACCGCAAAACCCACTGCCATATTCAAAACCTTTAACAGCATTTATTGAAAGCATAGCTTTACCTAATTCGGCATGCAGTTTATCAAAGACAGGTTCACCTAAACCAACAGGTATATTCTGCAGTACGCAGGTTATAGTACCGCCTATAGTATCACCTTTCTTTTTGATCTCTTTAACTTTATTAATCATACGTTCTGCAATTGCTTCATCTGGGCAACGAATGGCATTAGATTCTATTTTTGAAAAATTTAAGTCTTGATAAGGTTTGTCAATAAAAATATCACCTACTGAAGAGGTAAATGCATTAATTTTAATAGATGAAATCAATTGCTTGGCTATAGCGCCCGCAACTACCCTTGAAGCAGTTTCTCTTGCAGAACTACGACCACCACCACGATAATCTCTTATGCCATACTTTTTATCGTAGGTGTAATCGGCATGACTCGGACGGTAAACATTCTTAATATGTGAATAGTCTTTTGATTTTTGGTTGGTGTTTTTAATTATAAAACCTATAGGTGTTCCGGTAGTTACTCCTTCAAAAACACCTGATAGAAACTCAACTGAATCTGGTTCTTTACGCTGTGTTACAATTTTAGATTGTCCTGGTTTACGACGATCAAGTTCATGTTGTATTGCGTCTAAATTTAACGTCAAGCCTGGAGGGCATCCATCAATTATACCACCTATTGCAATACCATGTGATTCACCGAATGTAGTTAGTTTAAATACTTTTCCAAAGGAATTTCCTGCCATTAAATCATATTTTACGCTAATGTAAATCTATTATCAGAGAAACAAAAATGCATCCTAATTTTTTGCGTAGTTAGATTAAGGTTAAGCCTGAAGTAATTATTTGAATTCTAGTAACATATTGGTAACATTTTACTCATAAATAGTTAATTATTCTGTTACAGTAAGTTAATAGTTGGTTTAGTTCTTTGTATCCGTAAAGTTGAAAATTGAATTTAAAACGAAAAGTTGAAATAGTAGTCATCTCAGATGTTCACCTTGGCACCTTTGGGTGTCATGCAAAACAGCTATTGACTTATCTCAACAGTATTGAACCCAAGACGTTAATCCTTAACGGCGACATTGTGGATGTTTGGCAGTTTAAAAAACGGTATTTCCCAAAATCTCATTTAAGCGTTATCAAGAAAATCATGGATTTTGCTGCTAATAGTACAGAAGTAATTTATATTACTGGTAATCATGATGAAATGTTACGCAAGTTTAGTGATACAGAAATTGGTAATATTTCTATTGTAAATAAAGCCGTATTAGATTTAGATGGAAAAAAAGCGTGGTTCTTTCATGGTGATGTTTTTGACATGTCTATTCAAAATGCAAAATGGTTGGCTAAACTTGGTGGTTGGGGTTATGATATTCTAATTCTTATTAATCGTTTTGTTAATTGGTGCCTTGAGCAAGTGGGAAAAGAACGTTACTCCTTGTCTAAAAGAATTAAAAACAGTGTAAAAGGCGCAGTAAAATACATAAGTAATTTTGAAAATGTAGCTACAGAGTTAGCGATAGAAAATGGTTATGATTATGTGGTATGTGGTCATATTCATCAGCCTAAAATTTTGATTAAAGAAAATAAGTATGGTAAGACTACGTATCTAAATTCTGGTGATTGGGTGGAAAACTTTACGGCACTCGAATACCAATTTAAACGTTGGAAAATCTATAACTACAATAATGATAAGCTTTCACCGTTCTTTGCTGATGAAGATTTAAAGGAAATGGATACTAATGAACTTATCGCTGCAATTACCATCGTGGAGCAGCCTAAAAAGAAACAAAAGAAATTAAACTAATGCTTCTTTAAGTATTGTGATTGGGTGTTTTGCTATTCGCCCAGTACCATCTTTAATCTGATGTCTACAGCTTGTGCCATTTGCAGAGATAATCGTGTCTGCATCAGCTTTTCGTATTGCTGGAAATAAGGTTTGCTCTCCTACAAGCATGCTTATGTCATAATGATCTTTTTCATAACCAAAACTTCCTGCCATTCCACAGCAGCCACTTGGTATTATAGATACCGAATAGTTTAAAGGTAGATTTAAAACATCAAAACTTGATCTTTGATTGGTTAAAGCCTTCTGATAGCAATGACCATGAAATTTAATAGTCTTAGTGTCTTTAGTAAACTGATCCGATTTTATATGATCTAATTGAATTTCATTTTGAATAAATTCTTCAATTAAGAATGTACGTTCCGCTATTGATTTCGCTGCGACTTTATCATCTGCTAACCTTGGGTATTCATCTTTAAACGTAAGTATAGCGGAAGGCTCGATACCTACTAAATAAAAATCCTTGTTTATACGGTCAGTAAAGAAATTGACATTTTCATTAGCAATGGCTTTAGCTTCTTTTAAAAGCCCCTTAGATAAATAACTTCTACCGCTTTCTAAATGACATATTTGCAGTACATTATACCCTAATGAGTTAAGTAATAATTTAGCATCAATAGCTATTGAAGATTCCAAATAATTGGTAAACTCATCAACAAAAAGTATTACCGTTTTAATAGGATTATCTATGGTTAAGTTAGAATGAGTACTGTCCGTTCTTGCCTGTATACTTGTATATGATTTTGATATCATTGGAAAACTACGCTTTCGATGAATGCCTAAAGCTAATTTTATAAATCTCGATACAAATTTAGAATTAAATAATGCGTTGTAAAATCTCGGAGCTCTGGATGCTATTTTGTTATACCTAGTGGAGTTTGCAAAAAATCGATCTTTAAATTTATAACCATTTGCCTCTTGATAATGATATAGGAATTCTGCTTTTAAACTTGCTACGTCAACACTACTTGGGCATTCACTAGAACAAGCTTTACAACTTAGACATAAATCAAAAACATCCTTTAATTCTTTATGATTAAAACGATTTGGCTTCTCAGAGTTGGTGAGGTACTCACGTAAAGCATTAGCACGAGCTCTAGTCGTATCTTTCTCATTTCTGGTAGCTCTGTAACTAGGGCACATAGTCCCTCCAAACTCAGGTAACTTTCTACAATCGCCTGAACCATTGCATTTTTCAGTTTCTCTAAGGATTCCTTGTGAACTGGAAAAATCTAAAACAGTATCAATTTCAGGTTCTTTGCGTCCCGTTTCATATCGTAAATTCTTATCCATTGGAAACGCATCCACTATTTTACCTGGATTAAAAATGTTCTCGGGATCAAAAGTGAATTTTATTTGCCTTAAGATGTCATAATTAACCTCTCCAATCATCATAGGGATAAATTCTGCCCTTACAATACCATCGCCATGCTCACCTGACATAGATCCGTTATAACGCTTTACCAGTTTGGCAATATCAGTAGTAATTGCTCTAAAAAGCTTAACATCTTTCGAAGATTTTAAATTTAGTATAGGACGTAAATGAAGTTCTCCAGCACCAGCGTGAGCGTAATACACAGCATTTTGATCATAAGAATCCATTAGTTGAGTAAACTCGGCTATATAGCTATCCAAATCATCTAAAGCCACAGCTGTATCTTCTATGCAAGCCACGGTTTTATTATCACCAATCATATTGCCTAATAAACCTAGACCTGCCTTTCGCAATTCCATAGCTTTGTTAATGTCATTACCTTTTAAAATGGCTGCGGCATAACTTAAAGCATTTGTTCTTCCTTCTGATAATAATGCATCAATTTGAGTATTTAGAGATTTATCTGTATCCGCTTTTACCTCGCACATTAGTATCGCTTTTGGGTCACCAATAACAAAAGCTCTATTAGCTTGTTGTGTCTTATTATACTTCGTTAAATTTAGAATGGTATCATCCATCATTTCGCAAGTATGTAATTGGTGGTGCATCACAGATTTTACAGCTTTCATACAATCAGATATACTGTTAAAATGAAAGGCAATTAATGCACTTTTTTCTGGTGGTAACACATCTAATTTTAAAGTGATTTCAGTTGTTAATGCTAATGTTCCTTCACTCCCAGCTAATAATAAAGACATATTGAAATCCTTATTAGATGGAGAAAATATATTCGTGTTTATTAGTTCGTCTATCGCATAGCCCGTATTTCTTCTGTGAATTCCTGGCTTTGGATAACTGGTTTTTATTTGATTTTGAACCGCTTTGGACTTTAGTTTCTTATACAGTGTTCTATACAACTTACCTTCCAAAGTCTTTAATTCCATTTTGCCATTAAAAGCATCATTAGAAAGGTCTGAAAACACAACTTCACTCCCATCAGACAATAAGGTTTTGAGTGCTATTATTTTGTCTCTGGTTACACCATACTGTATTGAAGTTGTTCCAGATGAATTGTTGCCAACCATTCCGCCAATCATACAGCGGTTGGATGTCGATGTGTTTGGGCCAAAAAATAATCCAAAGGGTTTGAGATAGTTATTTAATTCATCCCTAATAACCCCAGGTTGCACTGTAACTGTTTGCTCAGTTTCATTAATGTTTAAAATCTTATTGAAATACTTTGAAAAATCTACAACGATACCTTTACCGACAACTTGTCCTGCTAAAGAGGTGCCAGCAGTTCTTAGAATCAGAGAAGTAGTATTTGTTTTTGCAAAATGTATAAGACGTTTTAAATCATTCACATCTCTAGGAAGTGCAACAGCAGCGGGTATCATTCTATATACTGAAGCATCTGTAGCATACAGTTTAAGCATTAAATCATCATAACAAAGTTCACCATTAAGCTTTGATTTTAATTCTTTTAAGGCTTTATCTTTTATCATTTATGAAATAAATATTTTCATAAAACTATAAAGAAATCCAAATATAATGTCAGTATTGACGTTATTTTTGTTGCAAATAGACCTTTCAATTAAAAACGTAATTTTATGAAGAAATTAATTTTGACAAGCTTTACAATTTTAGCAGGATTTGCATTTATGAATGCACAAGAGATAGCAGACAATACTATTGGATTAAGATTAGGAGATAGTGATGGTTTCGGTGCTGAAATTTCGTATCAACGTGCCTTGGGCGGTAATAATCGCTTAGAAGCAAACTTTGGATGGAGAACCGGAAATGGTTATGATGGCTTTAAGCTCACTGGACTTTATCAATGGGTATGGGAATTAGATGGTAATTTTAACTGGTATGCTGGTGCTGGTGGTGGTCTAGGCTCTTATAGTTTTGATGATAATGCACTAGATGATGAAACCTTCCTCTTCTTAGCTGGAGATATCGGCATTGAATATAACTTTGATATACCGTTGTTAATCTCTTTAGACTTTAGACCAGAACTAGGATTTGGTGACTTTAGAGACGATCTAGACTTTGATATAGCATTAGGTGTTCGATACCAATTCTAGGTGAATTTGGTGTTAAAATCAACTGCATTTAGCGAGGTGGTTTTTTATGATTTGTTTTGAAAGTAATCGTATAAAATTTATTTAATTTTGCCTTCAAATTTTAGAAATCAATTCCATATGAAAAATACAGCATTAACAGAAACACATAAAGCCCTTGGCGCTAAAATGGTGCCTTTTGCAGGCTATAATATGCCAGTTCAATACGAAGGTGTTAATCTCGAACACGAAACTGTTCGTAAAGCTGTTGGTGTTTTTGATGTCTCACATATGGGAGAATTTCTAATTCAAGGCCCTAATGCGCTTGAATTAATACAAAAAGTATCAAGCAACGATGCCTCAAAACTAGAAATTGGCAAAGCGCAATATAGCTGCTTACCTAATGATGAAGGTGGCATTGTTGATGATTTAATCATATATAAGCTAAAAGAAGAGACCTATTTACTTGTAGTAAACGCAAGTAATATAGAAAAAGATTGGAACTGGATAACTTCTAAAAATGAAGTTGGAGCAGAAATGCGCAATTTAAGTGAGGACTATTCCTTATTAGCTATACAAGGGCCAAAAGCCATTGAAGCCATGCAATCCTTATCTAGTTATGATTTATCAGCCATAAAATTCTACAATTTTGTGGTTGGAGATTTTGCAGGAATAGAGCATGTGATTATATCTGCTACAGGATATACTGGAAGTGGTGGTTTTGAGATTTATTGTAAAAACGCAGAAGTCAAACAAATTTGGGATAAAGTATTAGAAGCGGGTGCAGATTTTGGTATTAAACCAATTGGTTTAGCGGCAAGAGATACGCTTAGATTAGAAATGGGTTACTGTTTATACGGTAATGACATTGATGATAGCACGTCTCCTATCGAAGCTGGCCTAAGCTGGATATGCAAGTTTAACAAATCATTCATAAATAGTGAAGCCCTTCAAGCTGAAAAAGAACATACTCCTGAGCGCAAGTTAGTAGCCTTCAAATTAGATGATCGTGGAATTCCACGTCATGGTTATGCTATTGTTGATGGCAATGGAAATACAATAGGAAACGTTACTTCAGGGACTATGAGTCCAAGCTTAGGTGTTGGTATTGGTTTAGGCTATGTGCCTAAAGTTTTTTCGTCGGTTGACAGTAAGATTAATATTCAGGTAAGAAAGAAAGCCATTCCTGCAACCGTTGTTAAACTACCATTCTATAAAGTATAAATTTTGTTCGAATGTTGTTTGATTAATGAAGAATACCGTAAACAAGCATCGCATATTAATTCTTGGAGCTAGTGGCTATTTAGGTAATGCCATTTATAAAGAATTAGGCCCTTACTTTAAAACTTTTGGAACCTATCGAACTCCGAAAAAGGAATTTGAAACCAATAAACACTTCTTTCAATACAATGTTGAGGAAGACGATGTTTATGAAATTTTAGAAGCTGCTAGACCTACTGTAATCATTTCTGCCGTTCGTGGTGACTTTAATGCGCAAACAATTGCACATCAACACATTGCTGAGTATGCTCTAGAATTCGGTAGTAAAATCATTTTCTTATCTTCTGCCAATGCTTTTGATGCTTACAGTAAATATCCTAGCTACGAATTAGACAAAACACTCAGTCATAGTATTTACGGACATTTCAAGATTAAAATTGAAAATATGCTTTTACGCTTGCCAAAAAAGCAAGTGGCAGTGTTGAGATTACCCATGGTTTTTGGGAATAATTGCCCAAGAATTCAAGAAATGAAAAGTTTAATTACTGAAAATGAATCAGTAGAAATTTTCCCAAATCTTATAATGAATGTTACTCTCGATAAGAAAGTAACACAGCAAATACATTATATTATCAACAGAAACAAGTATGGGGTGTTTCATCTCGGAAGTACAGATTTAGTGCATCATGATGAATTTGTCAAAAATATCCTTTCTTCACTAACAGACAAAAAGGTACTATTCAAGTATGTTTATACAACTAATGAAGATCGCTATCTAGCAGTATTACCTAAATTCAATAAGCTACCTAAGCATCTTCAAATTACAAGTGATAAGGTCTTAGAAGACCTTTTAAAATAGATTTATAGGGGCTTTGACGATTTTATAGTTTATTGATGTCCTAATACTTGCAGTACTAGCCGTAATTTCATAACTTCAAATATTAAAATGAACTTATGAAGTTAGATGCCGCTACTATAGAAAAAAAATTACTCCACTTTCCGGATTGGGAATATTATGATAATGCCATTCACGCAGAATTTGAATTTGATAATTTCAAAGATTGTTTTAGTGCAATGAGCCGCATTGCCTTTGAATGTGAAGCACAGAATCATCACCCAAATTGGTCTAATATTTATAATGTGCTTAAGATTTCTCTTTCTACGCATGATGCGGATGGAGTTACTAATAAAGACTTTAAACTTGCAGAAGCAATTGAAGCTATAGTTGAAATTGAAGAGTAAGTTATGTAATTTTTTTCATGTTTAAATTACGACTACTTTTTACGCTATCACTTATTAATATTGCGATTAGGGCTCAAGACGCTTCCTTTTGTAGCGAGTTGAAATCTATCCGTGAAATCGTTGCAACTTCACATTACCAACCAAAAACTGAAAATGATAGTTTATCTAGAGGCGTTTTTTGGCTATTTCTAGAGCAATTAAATGAAGACAAGCACTTTTTTCTAGATAAGGATATCGAGGTTTTTAAAAATGATGAGTTTTATTTAGATAACTACTTTAATAAAGGATACAATAGGACGAACTCTGATCTTAATACCAAACGCCAAAAGGTTATCAATACGCTAAACAATACCAATCAGAATTTTTTGGGCAAGCATATCCCAAATGATTAATTGATTTTTTTAAATTTGTTTGCCTTCAAAAAAAGGCGCATTATTAAGTATACTAATTTTAATACACTACTATGGGAAGAGCTTTTGAGTTTAGAAAAGCCAGAAAAATGAAGCGCTGGGCCGCGATGAGTAAAGCCTTTACACGCATCGGTAAAGATATTGTAATGGCAGTAAAGGAAGGAGGTCCAGATCCAGATAGTAATGCACGTCTAAGAGCTGTTATCCAAAATGCCAAGGCAGTAAATATGCCTAAAGATAATATAGAGCGTGCCATAAAACGCGCCAGCGACAAGAATCAAGGCGATTATAAAGAAGTTGTTTTTGAAGGCTATGCGCAACATGGTATTGCAATCTTAGTAGAAACTGCTACGGATAATAATACACGTACTGTGGCTAATGTGAGGTCTTACTTTAATAAATGTGATGGTAGTTTAGGTACTTCCGGTTCTGTTGTTTTTATGTTTGATCACACTTGTAATTTTAAAATTAAAGGTGATGATTTGGATATGGAAGAACTAGAATTAGAATTAATTGATTTTGGAGTAGAGGAAATCTTTGAAGACACTGATGAAGATGCCGATGGTAATGAACAAACCAGTGTAATGATCTATGCACCATTTGAAAGCTTTGGTAGTATACAGTCTTACTTAGAAGAAAACAATATCGAAATCATTTCATCTGGCTTTGAGCGTATTCCGCAAGTGACTAAAAAGTTGTCAGCTGAACAGATGGAAGACGTTGAGAAGTTGATTGAAAAGCTAGAGGAAGATGATGATGTGCAAAACGTATATCACACCATGGAAGAAGTCACTGAATAATAAAATAAATCAATATTTACAAAGAGGGCTGCTGCCCTCTTTTTTTATAATTCCAAAACTGTTAATATTTAACTCAAATAGAACTATTAATGCTATAAGAGATCCATCCAAAATTACCTATGCGGAACAAGTCTGTTTTCCGAGATTTTTATGTAAAGAAACTTGGTTTTAAAGAATTAGGACATTACGATGGTCATTTAATGGTGAGAACAGATACTATTGAAATTCATTTTTTTGAATTTAAAGAATTACATAGTTTTGAGAATTATGACATGATCTATATAAGAACTAGTGATATTAACGGATTAGATAATGCAATACTTTAAAATGAGATTGACATACATCCAAATGTACCCTTAGAGAGCAAGCCATAAGAACAAAAAGAATTTTCTATACTTGATCCAAATATTAATCTAAATAACCTTTGGTCAAAGCATAGATCACTAAATTAAGTAAGACTTAATCAATTTAAAATGAAATACGGTTATACTATTGTCTATGTTGAGAATGTCAAAGAAACCATTGAATTTTACAAAAAGAGCTTTGGGTTTCAGCAGAAATTTATAACACCTGAAAATGATTATGGTGAATTACTTTCTGGTGAAACTACAATCGCGTTTGCTTCAATAACATTAGGAAATTCCAATTTTAAAAATGGATTTGTAAAATCAGAAAAGACTGGAAAACCTATTGGTATGGAAATGGTCTTTGTTTCAGAAAATATTGAAGCGGACTTTAAAAAAGCAATCGATATGGGTGCAACTGAATATGAGCCTATTGTTGAAAAACCCTGGGGTCAGAAAGTTGGATACCTTAGAGATAATAATGGGTTCCTCATTGAAATATGTACACCAATAAATTCAGTTGATTAAATCAATAAACAAAAATGAGCTATTATTTAGAGCATTTATTTATACATTTAGAAGCCTATGCATTTCTTAAACATATATCGTAGAATCATAATATGTCTTATGCTTTTTAGTATAACATCTAATGCTCAAGATTTGAATGCCCTTAAGTGGAAAAACCGAATTTTAATTATTAAGGCAACTAAGAATAATGATTTAAAGTTTGAGAAACAATTAACTGAATTTAAATCACAAGATAATGCACTAAAAGAGCGTAAGCTCGTATTATATACCATGAATAATCAAAAGTTAACAATCATTGATTATACAACTGATACTACAGATACATCCAAAAGATTAAGTGATGATATGATGATTACCATATTTAGCGCTAAAAATGAATTCGAAGTTATTCTTATTGGATTAGATGGCAGTATTAAACTTAGACAGACGGAAGTACTGTCTAAAGAAGACTTAATAGCCATTATTGATGCCATGCCAATGCGTAAAAGTGAAATAAAAAATAGATAAAAGGTTTTGGATACTGATAGTATAGGTATGGGTGCATGAAAAAATTGTGTTTCCAAATAGATTGGTTAGGATACGGTCCTCTACTTTGCTTGGTGTTGGACTTTATGGATTTATCATTAGTAAACTAAGATTAATAGATGATCGTATTTTATTAGAGGCTACGCATTTCAATGATTTACTCTGCGAGTATATTTTTAATTTCTAAGTATCAAATTAAACGGTAGCGATTTTTGTATAATTCTGAGATACTAAGACAAAATTAATGATAAACTAGGTGTGGGAAATCCTTATGTTTATATTATATATAAACTGTCTTCTTTCAGACTAATTATACCGTGGCTACCAAACAAAAAACCACAGTAAATAAAACGGAAGAGTTATTTATTATGGTTTAATAAAGTGTTTAAAATGAAGTCTATATCGGCGGTTTTAAGCCACAGCGATAATAATAGGTAAACATGTTACAACACTGAAAAACGACAATAAGGCGTTGATTCTAAAGTAACAGGATTTTTTTTAAAAGAAGCCACTACATCCAAATATTAGTCTAATTAAATATGTTATTTGTGGTCATAGATAAGAAGATATGGCCGATTAGTTTTTAATTTACAAGCAATGTAGAAGTATAGAAAAGTTCATCAATGAGCTAGCGAAAATTTGAAAAATGACAAAAATTCTAAGAGCATAAATTCCAATGGCTAAAGTACTTTATCGCATTTATGTTGTCGAACTCTCTAAACGTGTATTTACAGAGAACACGAAATTTAGGAAAGCAAATCCTCAATTTAATGGAGTTTTAGAGTGCTTATACGTTGGCATGACCAGTAAATCCCCAAAAGAACGCTTTCAACAGCATAAAACAGGCTACCGTAATAAAAAAGGTTATAAACTATCTTCGTCTATTGTAGAAAAGTATGGTTTGTATTTAAGACCAAGTCTTTACAATCATATAGATCCATTTCTAAGTCGTAAGGAAGCCTTAATTGCAGAAAAAGACATTGCTCTTGAGCTAAGACGCGCAAAATATGCAGTCTGGTTTAATTAGCAACTAAAAAATTCTTTAGCGTTTCCTCATAAATACGTTCATACATCGGAACAATATTATGAATATCAAATTTCTTAGACTGTATTTTTGCATTTGTTTTAAAACGATCTAAAGTGTCCGAATCTTTTAATATTCGAACAGCATTAGCAGACATATCTGCTACAGCATTAACATCGCTAAGATAACCAGAGTAACCATCTTCATTAACTTCAGGTAATCCACCAGTATTAGTCGAAATAACCGGAACACCGCTTGCCATAGCCTCTAATGCTGCTAAACCAAAACTCTCTGTCTGAGATGGCAATAAGAATAAATCACTAAAACAAAGAATACGATCTATCTCATAGCTATTTCCAAAAAACACTACGCTATCTGTTAATCCTAATTTTTCCACCAGAAGCTCTGCCCCTTCTTTCTCTGGTCCTTCACCAACTAGCATTAGTTTTGCAGGAATATCTTTTTGGATATTATAGAAAATCTTTATTACATCTGGAATTTGTTTCACTTCACGCATATTGCTAATATGTGTAATAATACGCTCATGATCTTCTGCCATCATTCCGCGTTGACAGTCTGTAAAACCATGGACATGCTTTTCAAAATCAATAAAATTAGGTACAACATGAATGTTTTTTTTGATATCAAACAATCGCATTGTATCCTTTTTAAGACTTTCTGAGACCGATGTAACGGCATCTGATTTATTAATACTAAAAGTCACGGCTGGCTTATAAAAAGGATGACTTCCTACTAAAGTGATATCAGTACCATGCAATGTTGTTACTATTGGTACCAAAATACCTTCATCAAGAAGCATTTGTTGTGCCATATAAGCTGCATATGCGTGTGGAATGGCATAATGTACGTGCAATAGCTGAATACCATGCAGCTTCACCATATCTACTAACTTACTAGACAAAGCTAACTCATAAGGTTGGTAAAGAAAAAGAGGGTATTCAGGAACATGAACCTCATGAAAATGAACATTATTACTTAATAATTCCAGACGAACAGGCTGACTATATGTTATGAAGTGTACTTCATGTCCACGTTTAGATAATTCCAAACCCAGTTCAGTCGCCACAACTCCACTACCACCAAAGGTTGGGTAGCAAACAATTCCTATTTTCATATGAGATTAATACGTTGGTTGTAATTAGAGTCCGAAATTATCTTAAAAACTTACAAAAATACTGGTCTTTAACTTAAAATTAATAGACTTCTATTCAATGATGGCTTCGTAAATAAGACGTTGAATTTCTGTTCTAATATTTTCTCTTAGAAGTAAGTTCTTTCCAGCTTCAGGGTATGTGCGATTTGCTAAGAATACATATACAATTTCCTCTTCAGGATCGGCCCAAGCATAAGTACCTGTAAAGCCCGAATGCCCGAAGCTCGTCATGGAGATACATCCACAGGTTGGTCCTTCTTTACCCAATTGTGGCTTGTCAAAACCTACGCCTCGCCTATTATCATTTTCACAATAATAACAAGTGTTAAACTTATTAAGCGTTTCAGAATTTAAATACCGCTTACCACCATAGAATCCCTTTTGAAGATACATTTGCATAATTTTAGCCACATCATTTGCATTACTAAAAATACCTGCATGTCCTCCAATACCACCTTGCATTGCGGCACCCATATCGTGCACATAACCATGAACTTTCTTGTAGCGGTAATAGTTGTCCACTTCTGATGGCACAATATCTTTTAAACTAAATCGATCTCTTGGGTTATATGTCGTGTAATTTGCCCCCAAAGACCGGTAATAACGATCTTGAGTTATCTCCTGCAATGATTTATCGTAAAAGCCTTCTAAGTATTTTTTTAAAATGTAATAGGGTAAATCACTATACCTATAGCGCAGACGCGATAACAACTCACTTTCTTTAATGATTTCCTGAATAGAATCCTTATAATCATTGCGCAGGTATAACGAATTTGTCACTTCAATATTAAACCCTTTTTGTTGTTTTGTTCTATAATACTTAGGATCTGGTTTCTTAGTAACGCTATCTAAAGTTGCATAATAAAAAGGAATCCAAGGGCGCAACTGTGCATAATGCGATAACATCTTTTTTATTGTAATATCTTTTTTATTAGAATCCTTAAAATACGGCATTAATGTACCAAGTTCAGAATTCAATGACACCATGCCTTGTTCCTCTAACTCCATTAGTATTGGTAAGGTTGCAAGTATTTTGGTTAAAGATGCAACGTCATAAACATCATCAAAATCTACGTTGTTCTTTTTCTCATAAGTATGATAGCCAAAATTCTTATTGTAAACGACTTTACCTTTCCTAGCAACCAATAGTTGTATACCTGGTGTCATTCTATTATCAATTGCATATTCTGCAATAGAATCCAGTCTTTTCAATAATTCAGAGTCCATGCCAACATGTTCTGGAAGACCATAGCTTAAATTCTTTAAACTATTAAAAGATTCTCCTCTACCGATAGGGAAATTTGGACCTGCACTAACAGGTAACTTACCCTTAGATCCAATAGCACCAAAGATAACTTGTGCTGACTTTTCTTGAGCTATTTTACTATTTTGATAGCTCATTACAATACCTTCTATGTTCTCAATAGACTTTAAATCATTCAGCGCATATGGTCTGGCAAAAACATCAAGAATAACTGTATTTGTTCTTGCAATTTCATATAGCCAAGTCAATTCTTTCTGATTAAACTTATACCCTTTCCATGGATTAGCATTAGACTTGTGGAAACCCAAAACAACGGTATTATAATTCTGTAATTTTGAAATCAATCCATCTAGCTTCTCTTCTTTTATATGGTGTATTTTGGTATATTTTTTAAGTTCATCATAAAATGGGGACCCAATATCATCGCCTAGAGCTATATAAGCAATGGTCTTTGTCTGTAAATCGCGCAATGGCAGTACGTTATTTTTATTTTTTACAATCGTGATGGCATTTTCCAAAAGGTTTTCATAAAGAACATCATCTTCTATTCGGTTTAAATCTTTACTAAGGTTATACAAACCAACAGGTTTGTAATTATTAAGACCAACTTTATATTTAGCCATGAGTATTTTTTTTACAGAATGCGAAAGTCGCTCTTCAGTTATAATACCTTCATTAAATGCTTCTATAAATTTTGCAATTCCTTTCTTAGGGTCTTCAGACATTAACATAACATCGTTTCCTGCTAAGAAAGCCATGAGATCAATTTCTCCACCTTTGCTTAGGGTTTTTGGCGTTATACCGTCAACACCCTTTTCAACGTAGTCAGCAGCACCTTTCATAGTCAGTGCATCGGTAAATATTAATCCTTTAAACCCCAATTCCTCTTTTAAAATATCAGTTACTATATGCTTGGATAGTGATGAAGGAAATCCACGACGTGTCTCTAAACTTGGAACGTTTAAATGTGCTACCATTACACTTGAAAGCCCTTCTTTGATGAGTTCTCGATAAGGATATAATTCAATAGAATCTATTCGTTTTTTACTAAAAGAGACTGTTGGAAGTGTTTTATGCGAGTCTGCTTCTGTATCGCCATGACCAGGAAAGTGTTTAGCATTTGCTAATACACCTGCGCTCTGCATTCCGTTCATAAAGGCCAATCCTTTTTGAGTGACATTGTCTCTGTCTTCTCCAAAAGATCGATTGCCTATAATTGGATTTTTTGGGTTTGTATTTATATCAACGACTGGTGCGAAGTTAAAATGTACTCCTAAGCGTTTACAATGCTCACCTATTTTTCGTCCAGTGTCTTCAATAAGCTTATTATCAGAAATGGCCCCCAGAGTCATATTCCATGGAAATGCATATGTAGAATCGAGACGCATACTAAGTCCCCATTCTGCATCCATACCAATTAAAAGAGGAACTTTAGCAGACGCTTGCAACTGATTATTTAATTTAGCTTGTCTGTAAGGCCCTCCGTTAGAATATATAAGGCCACCAATCTGTTCTTCTTTCACAAGATTGAAAACAGTAGCATTATCCTTACCACTATTCTTAGACATTACTTGTACCATAAACAATTGCCCAACACGTTCCTTAACAGACATAGAATTATAGATACTATCAACCCATTTTTGCTGCTGAACAACATCTTCCGTATGTAACGGATGCATTGAATTTTCTTGTGCAAGCGTAATTTTAGCAAAGAAAAGAAGAAGGATAAGGGACAAATAACGCATGAAAAATCTTTTTATCTTATTTAGATTAATTAACGAATACTATGCCAAAATAGCATAATTAGCAAGAAGTAAAAAGACTTTAGGATTCTTTTATAAACTGTGTAATTAACAGTTAGGCAATTAACTCATCAAATCAATATGACGATCATGATAGCCTAAGAGGTAAAGTACACCATCTAAGCCAATACTAGATATCGAGCTTTGTGCATTGTCTTTCACTTTAGGTTTGGCATGAAACGCTATTCCTAAACCAGCTAAATTGAGCATTTGCAGATCATTAGCGCCATCTCCCACAGCTATCGTTTGACCAATATCTATTCCCATATTATCAGCTAACAATTGAAGGTATTCTGCTTTCTTATTACCATCAACAATATCACCGATGTAATTACCAGTTAAGTTACCGTCTACAATTTCTAATTGATTGGCATAAACAAAATCAATGTCCAATTTTTCTTGCAAATAATGGCCAAAATAGGTGAAACCACCAGATAAAATTGCTGTTTTATAACCGTAATAATGCAATGTATCAATTAAGCGGCGCGCTCCTTTGGTTATAGGTAAATTATCTGCCACTTCTTGTAAAACCGATTCACTTAAGCCTTTAAGTAGTTTCATTCTACGCTTAAAACTTTCCTTGAAATCAATCTCACCTTGCATTGCAGATTCAGTAATGGCTTTGACTTTGTTGCCTACACCTGCTCTAACAGCTAATTCATCAATAACTTCGGTTTGAATTAAGGTAGAATCCATATCGAAGCATACTAATCTTCGGTTTCTTCTAAACATTGTATCTTCTTGAAAGGCTATATCTACGTCTAACTCTTTTGAAATGTCTAAAAAACGAGAGGTAAACTCAGACTTATCATTCAACCTTCCTCGAATAGATAGTTGAATGGAAGCTCTAGGATATTCTTCTTCTTTAATTAACGAAGTACGACCTGTTAAACGCTTAATAGAATCGATATTCAGGTTTTTTTCAGAGATAACTTTAGTCACTTCAGAAATCTGCTCGGCTTTAAGCTTTTCACCAAGAATAGTAATCACATAACGGTCTTTACCTTGAAGACTCACCCAATCTTCATAGTCGTTTAAAGAAATAGGGGTAAACTTAGCTGTAATGCCTAACTCATAAGCCTTAAATAATAAATCTTTAAGAACAGCAGCGGATTTCTTACCAGACTTAATTTCAAACATCATACCTAAGGATAACGTATCATGAATATTAGCCTGTCCAATATCAAGAATATTAGCATCGTATTCCGCTAAAACATTGGTTAAACTAGAGGTTAATCCAGGCTTATCCTGTCCGGAAATATTTAATAGAAAAATATCTGTAGCCAAATCTAAAAGATTATAGAGGGATAAAAATCACGATTTATTCTGATAAATAAAAATTATTTGAGGTGAGAAATTACCAATTATTTAATTGAATTCCTGAGAATTTATCAAGAAGTACCACTTAATTGATAAAACGATTATGCCAACTGTCCTTGGCTGGTACTTCCCAATTCTCTTTAAACTCTGCAATATTGGTAACAAGATTATTAAACACTATGGTGTTTTTAGAGACTGATCGGTTTTTAGCCATGGTTTTAAAATCCTTTAAAGATTTGTAAGCAACAAACTCACCTTGTTTAAAGGATACATTCATTTTATCCATTAAATCTACCTTGTAATCACGTTCCAATTCTTGAATAAAATGCACAGAAGCATCAATAGAACAACCTGTCGCATTATTTAAGTTTTGATTTAGACCAATAACTATAAAGCGCTTATATTTAAATCTATAACCTGCTTGAAGATCTTTACCGTGTGCAGTCCAAGCTTCTAAAAATGTTCTTAGTCTGGAATTAATTTCTTCCAATTCCTCTTTAGAAAACGAACGGTTAGCTTGATATATCCAAACACGGGATTCTTCTGGTAGCTTATCAAAATCAACCAACATAATTATTCTTCTGTTTTAGTTCTTTTCGAACGAATTATAAAGCCCATAATAGTTCCAAAAACGACAGTATTTAAAGAAAATTTCAATACCGAAAATGGTTTACCACCAATTAAATCAAAAAGGATAATGATAGACGAAAATAAAAAGCCACTGAACACACCAATTTTAATTCTGTAGTTTCCCGAGAGTTTCGTTCCGTGCATATACTATGATTCTGATATGAGCTCAGCAACATCTAATACCTGAATACTATCTTCCTTTTCATTAAACTTAACACCATCACTCATCATAGTATTACAGTATGGACAACCTGTAGCAATGATATCAGGTTTAGTTTCAAGCGCATCTTTTGTTCTTAAAATATTTATATCCATATCGCCTTTCTCGGGTTCTTTAAACATTTGTGCCCCACCGGCCCCACAGCATAATGCAGTACCTTTATGACGTTTCATCTCAACTAGTTTTGCGTTAGTTTTTTGAAGTATATCACGTGGTGCGTCATATTCGCTGTTGGCGCGTCCTAAATAACATGGATCATGAAATGTAATTCGTTTCCCTTTGTAGGTATTACCTTCCAGGCTTAAGCGTCCAGAATCTAACAGCTCTTTAATATATTGGGTATGGTGTACAACATCATATTGCCCACCTAAATTTGGATATTCATTCTTTAGACAATTAAATGAATGTGGATCACAAGTAACGATTCGCTTAATGTCATACGCATTTAAAACCTCTATGTTCATCATGGCTTGCATTTGGAATAAAAACTCATTTCCTGCTCGCTTTGCAACATCGCCAGTATTACTTTCTTCTGCACCTAATACCGCAAAATCAACATTAGCCTTGTTTAAAATCTTCACAAACGCCTTTGTTATTTTTTTAGCTCTATCATCATAGCTTCCAGCAGATCCAACCCAAAATAGAATTTCAGGTTGCTTTCCTTCTGCCATATATTCTGCCATCGTAGGTACCTTTAATTGCTCACTCATGCTTTTTCTTTTTCGATATTACTGTTATTCATCTTTCCAATTCAAACGATCCATTTGATTGTATGGCCATGGTGCTCCATTATTCTCAATGTTTGTCATCATGTTATTTAATTCCATAGGAGCGGCACTTTGTTCCATTACCAAATAGCGTCGCATATCTAAAATAATAGACAAAGGATTAATACTTACAGGGCATTCTTCAACACATGCGTTACAAGTTGTACACGCCCAAAGCTCTTCATTAGTGATGTAATCGCCCAATAGTTGTTTACCATCATCTTTAAACTCACCTTTATTAGCGTCAATATTCTTACCTATTTCTACTAAACGATCACGAGTGTCCATCATTATTTTACGAGGAGACAACTTTTTACCGGTTAAATTGGCTGGACAAGCCGATGTACATCGACCGCATTCTGTACAAGTATAGGCATTGAGTAATTGAATTTGATTTAAATCCATAACATCACTGGCACCAAACTTGGCGGGTTCCTCATCTTCGGTGCCTTCTGGAGCTGCCGCAAAAGGATCAGCATTAGGATCCATCATTAATTTAACCTCAGTTGTAACTGCCTCAAGATTGTTAAACTTTCCTTTTGGCTCAACACTTCCATAATACGTGTTGGGGAAAGCTAAAAGAATATGTAAATGCTTTGAAAAGTATAGGTAATTTAAAAATATTAAAATACCAACAATATGCAACCACCATGCAGTTCTTTCAATAAAGTGTAAAGTATCTGAATTATCACCAAACCAAGGAGAAATAAATTGAGAAACAACATTACCATGACCTAATTCCTGAAATGAAGTATCCGTTGCATTCATAACAAGAAATAAGCACATTAAAACAACTTCGAAATACAAGATGATATTTCCGTCATTTTTAGGCCATCCTTTCATTTCTGGGCTTAAGAACCGTTTGAGTTTAATCACATTTCTACGCAACCAAAAGACGACTACAGCTACTAGTACTAACACTGCCAAGATCTCGAAAGCACCTATTAAGAAGCCATATACCGAAACAGGTAAAAAGTCAAGCCCTATACGATGGGTACCAAAAAGACCATCAATAATTATTTCTAAAACTTCTATATTGATGATAATAAACCCGATATAGACAACGACGTGAAGAAAACCAGCAATTGGTCGTCTAACCATTTTACTCTGACCTAAAGCGATACGCGCCATGTTCTTCCATCGCTCTCCTTTTTGGTCACTTGCATTGACTTCTCGCCCTAGCTTTATATTGCGAACAAGTTTTTTAATGTTTTTTGTAAAATAACCAATTCCTAAAATTAGGATAATGGCAAAAAGTATATTAGGTATATAATCCATCATGCAAAAGGTCTAATTCTTCTGTTCATCAGTTGGTGGTTGATATGGAATCTCTTTTTTAGATAAAATACGTCGATATCTGGCAGGATGTAATTTTATGTCTAAGAGTAATAATTCCATTTCTTTAGATGCAGCTTCTAAATTATTGTATAATTTATCATCATTCAATAGCTTACCAATGGTTCCTTCATTATTATCTATTCTAGACATTATAGCCTGGACTCCTGCTAAAGTTTGATTTAGGTTAGTTACAGTTTTATTTAAATCAACGTCTTTTAATTGTGAAGAGAGTTCACTTAGATCTTTACTGGTCTGCTCAAAATTATCAAGTACTGAAGCAATCTTATCATCATTTGCTTTAATCACATCTTGTATTGCATTAGATAAAGATTTGAATGATTTTAGAGTTGAATTTAATTCTGATATTGTACTTTTCAAGCCTTCGTCAGTCTGGTCCACAACCAAAGCATTGATACTCGTCATTAGTGTATCTGCAGATCGAATCGCTCTGTCAAAATCCGTACTTATTCCAGAAAAATTATTCTTCAAGGAAGTTATTAATCCAGGCTGCACTTCAGAATTAATAAAATCACCAGGATTTGCTTGCTCCCCTTGATAAGAATCAACGATAGCAAGAGCATTACCGCCCATTAATCCTGTTTCATACAGTCTTATGACACTACTTTTAGAAAATCTAAGTCTGGGATTAACTGAAAAGGAGACTCTTGTCTTACCGGTTTCAAAATCATAAGTTATATCTTCAATTTTACCCACTTTATTTCCTTTAACCGTAACTGAAGAAGACGGACTTAAGGCATTATAGTCAAACTCAGTGTAGTAGGTGTTTGTATCTGTAAATATATCTTCACCTTTAAGATAAGAAAATAAATATATGAATAATGCAATACCCGAAAGTACGAGTACAGCAGTTTTTATTTCTCTAGAAATTTTCAATGGTCTTTGCTTGTTTAAAAACAAAATTAGGAATAAATAAATTAATAATCTTTCTAATTAAGAGAGAGTTTTTAGTACTTCGAAATATCTATTTTCTTTCCGTCCTTAAAGCCCACTAAGAAGCTAGAAGTATATCCTTTAGACTTAGCTTCCTCTTGTAACAACTTGGCTTCCTCTAAATCTAAAGTACTTCCATAATAATACTTGTAAAGCCTTCCAGTTTTTTCTTTACTAAGATTAACTAGACCTCTAAAATTATAGGATTTAGGCTCCAAATCTCTGGAACTTGCAGCAATTTGAACTTTGTATGTAATGGCTTCGTTATTAACATATTGCTCGTCCTGCCCTTTCGTTCTCTCATTAACAGCACCTGTAATTTGATGTCCTACATTTTGATCAATTTCATTCTTGTAAGCGAGGATTGCATCTTTCAATGCATTAGCCATTTTATTTTGACCTGCTTCAGAGTTCAGAAATTTACCTTCTTGCTTATTACTTATAAATCCAAGTTCTACCAAGACACTTGGCATATAGGTGTTTCGTATGACTAATAAACTGTGTTGTTTTAGTCCTCGACTTTTACGTTTAGCTTTTGTTATAAAATTATCTTCAATTTTTCGAGCTAATGAAACACTTTGTTCTACATAAAAGCCTTGCTCAATACTTAAGGCAATTTCGGACTCTGGGGAACTTGGGTCAAAACCAGCATAATTTTCCTCATAATTTTCCTCAAGAAAGATGACTTCATTTTCTCGCTTAGCAAATTCAAAGTTTCGCGCTGAATTGTTTTCACCTAGGACCCAGGTTTCAGTACCATAAGGACTAGGATTATTAACGGAATTACAGTGAATAGAAACAAACAAATCCGCATCAGCCTTATTTGCAATATCTGCCCGCTTCCATAGCTCAATAAAAACGTCTGTTTTTCGCGTATAAATTATCTTTACACCATTTACTTTCTCAAGCATTTTACCTAACTCAAGAACAACGTCAAGTGCAATTTCCTTTTCCATGTATCCGTTTTTAGCTGCACCTGAATCTTTACCTCCATGTCCAGCATCTAAAACAACAATAAAAGAATCACTTTGACTGTAAGCTGATGTTAAGCTTGTTAAAGTAGTTATAAATGTAATTAGTAGTAATACTATAATATTTTTTCGCTGCGTTTGCATATTTGATTTAACGTTTTACAGACTGTAATTATTACACACGGTTTTGATAGTACAACCTTTTAAACTTTATGATTTTTATAAATTATTCACAAAAAAATAACTGTACTTTTGGCGTTTCAAAAACCGAGCCATACTTTTACAAAAATACATCTAAAAGGATTGCGTACAAATAGCTTACACATACTTTTTGCTTTGAGTTTTACAGTGTTTATCAACACTTTGAGCTTTGCTCAGGAATTACCAAAACCCAATAACAAGATTCCTGTAGATAAGAAAAAAGACAGTACAGTTGTTGCTAAAGATTCTACAGCGGTGCGCCTAGATTCTTTATTAAGCAGACCTATAAATTCAAAGGTTGTAGACTCAACTAAAGAAGACTCTCTAAAAAAGGATGCATTTCTTAAAGACATAGTAACATATAAGGCTTCAGATTACGTTGCTATAAATCAACGAAAACAACAAATTCGTTTATATAATGAGGCTCAAGTCTTATATGAAGATATGGAGATTACCTCTGGTGTGATTGTTATTGATTACAGTAAAAATTTGGTCTATGCAGGCCGAATTAAAGACTCTACAGGATATTCACAAAAACCTGTTTTTAAACAAGGTTCAAACGTCATAGAACCAGATTCTATAATTTTTAATACAGATTCTAGAAAAGCTGTTATTTTTAATTCTGTAACTGAACAAAGTGGTGGTACGGTCATTGCAGAACGTACTAAACGAGAAAATGATTCAGTATACTTTATCTCAAAAGGTAAGTTTACAACCTCCGAAAACCTAGAAGATCCAGAGTATTACATACTTATGAATAGAGCTAAGATTGTTCCTAATAAAAAAATAGTTACTGGAATGAGTCAAATGTACATTTACGATGTACCAACACCAATAGCTATACCGTTTGCCTTTTTCCCAATGTCTAAAAAGCAAACTTCAGGAATTATCTTTCCTTCCTTTGGTGAAGATACTGGAAATGATAGAGGTTACTTTTTACAAAATGGCGGGTATTATTTTGCTATAAGTGATTATGTGGATTTAGCTGTTTTAGGTGATTATTACACGAATGGAAGCTACGGTTTGCGCCTAGAAAGCAGCTATGCTTTACGCTATAAATTTAGAGGCAACTTCTCCTTTAGGTATGAAAACTTATTGAACAGTGAGCGAGGATTTCCTGACTTTAGACAAAGCACAATTTATAATATTCGTTGGTCGCATAATCAAGACTCTAAGGCTAATCCTAGCTCACGATTTTCAGCATCTGTAAATTTGGGTAGTAGTCAGTATTTTCAACAATCCATTAACCAGATCAATCAATCAAGTTTCTTAAATAATACTTTAGCCTCTTCGGTTTCTTATTCGAAAACGTTTCAAGGTGAACCTAGTGTTAATCTAAATTTAACAGCTACACACAGCCAAAACACCAATACTGAAGCAATCAATATAACTTTACCAACTCTACAGGCTTCAATGAGCAGGGTATTTCCATTTGCACCAAAATCTGGTGTTAAAAAAGGAGCGATACATAACATCAACTTTCAGGTTAATACGCGTGGAGAATATCGGATTAACACTACTGATTCATTATTTGGAAAAAGTGAAATGTTTGATGACGCTGTAGCTGGAATGCGACATAGCATACCTGTAACAACAAACTTTAAAATATTTGATCATTTTAGTGTTAGTACTAACGCTAATTTTGAAGAAACTTGGACCTTAAAGACCACAAGGCGAGAAGATATATTTGAAGGTGAAACTTCTACCCCGATTGATATTAATGGATTTGATCGATTTTTAACTTATAACTTTAGTGCAAGTGTTGGTACTACACTTTATGGAATGTATGATTTTCAAAAGGAAGGGAAAGACCCGAAAATACAAGCTATTAGGCATGTTATGCGACCCTCTTTAAGCTACAGTGTTACTCCAGCCTTTGACCAATATTATGAAACCTACGATGTTATTGACGCAGACGGAACAACTGTTGATCAAGTTGAGTATACCAGATTTGAGAATTCATTGTTTGGGCGTCCTGGGAATCGATATTCTAGTAGTCTTGGGTTGTCCATTGGTAATAATCTCGAAGCTAAAGTCAGACCTAAGGACTCTACAGAAACGGAACCAGAAAAAATCTTTTTATTAAATAATCTTAATTTTTCTACTGCATATGACCTCGCTGCAGACTCTTTAAATTTTAGTCCGGTAAGAGTTACTGGTGGTACTCAAATTCTTGATAAAAAAATGAGTATCAACTTTGGTATGACCCTTAATCCCTATGCACTTGACAGTAATAATAATCTCATAGATAAATTTAATATCAATAATGGTGGAAGTCTATTCAGATTAACTTCAGCAAATTTAAATATTAGTTATAGACTAGATAATAATACTTTTTCTGGAAAAAAGGATGATGAAGATGACGAAGATGATGAGGATGCTAATAGACGTGCGGCCACTTCAAATAGTAGAACAGATGGGTTGTTTGGAGAAACTCAAGATTTTGCAGATAAACGACTTTCCGATAGAGATCGAAAACAAAAAAATGAAGATGAAAAAAACAATGAGTTCTACAACTACAAAATGCCATGGAGTTTAAGACTTTCTTATGCTGCTAACTATACGAATACAAGGCGTGAAAATAGAGTATCATCAAACTCACTCATGTTTTCAGGTGATGTAGAATTATCACCAAGATGGTCTGTAGGTGTTTCTTCAGGTTATGATTTTCTTAACCAAGGCTTTACATATACACAATTACGCTTTGAACGCGATTTATTAAGTTGGCGTATGAATTTTACATGGGTTCCGTTTAGTAATCAAAGTTCATGGAATTTCTTTATTGGTATACGTTCTAATTTATTAAAAGATTTAAAATACGATCAGCGACGTCAGCCAGATCGGCAATTAGGCAATTAAAACTATTCATATACCATGAAAAAAATCATTCATACAAGTAAAGCTCCTGCACCCATTGGCCCTTATAATCAAGCTGTTTTAGTTGGAAACACACTCTACACATCTGGGCAAATTGCATTAGATCCAGATTCGATGGTGCTTATTTTAGATTCCATTGAAACTGAGACCAGACAGGTTATGGAAAATATGAAAGCCGTTTTAGCAGCAGCCGATATGACCTTTGAAGATGTAATTAAAACATCAATATTCATTAGCGATATGAATAATTTTTCTAGAATTAATGCTGTATATGGTCAATACTTTGATGAGGCTAATGCACCAGCAAGAGAAACTGTTGAAGTGGCTAACTTACCGAAGTTTGTAAATGTGGAAATTAGTATGATTGCAGTTAAGTAAAAGCTAAGATTATTTTTGCCTAAACCCTTTATTGTTGAAGTTAAAACACTCAGAATTAAAAACCTTTTTAGATGAAAAGGTAGCTCTATATAATAATCCTAAATTTATAGAGAGTGACCCTATTCAAATTCCACATTTATTTAAAACCAAAGAGGATATAGAGATATCCGCTTTTCTAACCGCTACAATAGCTTGGGGAAACAGAAAGAGCATAATTAAAAACTCCTCAAGGATCATGGAACTACTAGACCATTCCCCTTATGAGTTTATAGTGAATCATAACGACGAAGATCTAGAATCTTTAAGGGGGTTTGTGCATCGTACGTTCAATGGAGATGATCTTGTACAATTTATCAAGAGTCTTAAGCATATTTATGTTAATTATAATGGACTGGAAACCGTTTTTAGTACTTATGCCGAAACCAATTCATTACAACAAAGTATCCATAAATTTAAATCTCATTTTTTTGAAATTCCACATTTACAACGTACAGAAAAGCATGTGAGCGATCCTTTCAAAAATTCAGCAGCCAAACGAATTAATATGTTCTTAAGATGGATGGTGCGACAAGATAATGCTGGTGTAGATTTTGGTATTTGGAAAAGTCTCTCACCTACCCAATTGAGTTGCCCATTAGACGTTCATTCAGGTAATGTTGCCAGAAAGTTGGGATTATTAAAACGCAAACAAAATGATGCAAAGGCTTTAACTGAATTAGATCAAAATTTAAAAACCCTAGATCCTTCTGATCCTGTGAAGTACGACTTCGCCTTATTTGGATTGGGAGTATTTGAGGGATTTTAGTTTTGGTTGTTTATATTTAAACATCTAAAAACTAACCTTATGAAAATTAGACTATCAATTTTACTCTTTGCCTGTTTTACATTTTGTTTTGCACAAGATTTAAGGATTCCAGTAGACACATCCTTTATTACTAACAATTCCGTTACTATTAAAGGACAACAAGTGAATTATACAGCCGAAACCGGTTTTCAACCAGTTTGGGATGCAGATGGGAAAATGATTGCTTCCTTATATTACACTTATTACAAGCGAACAAATGATTCTGAGGGAAATAAACGTCCTATTATCTATTCATTTAATGGTGGGCCAGGATCTGCTTCTGTCTGGATGCATATTGCTTACACAGGACCTAAGATTTTAAAAATTGATGATGAGGGTTATCCTATTCAGCCATATGGAATTAAAGACAATCCAAATTCTATTCTTGATGTTGCTGATATCGTGTTCATTAATCCGGTAAACACTGGATATTCAAGAAAAGTGGCTGATGCAAATGGAAAAATGCCAGATGATAAACTGTTCTTTGGTATAAATGCCGATATAAAATATTTAGCCAGTTGGATGAACACCTTTACGACACGTCATAATCGCTGGGAATCTCCAAAATACATTATCGGTGAAAGTTATGGTGGTACTCGAGTTATGGGTCTGTCCTTAGAATTGCAAAATAGACAATGGATGTACCTTAATGGTGTTATTTTGGTTTCGCCTGCAGACTATAAAGTATTACGTGTTGGTGGACCTATGTCATCAAGTTTAAATTTACCATACTACACAGCAGCGGCTTGGTATCATAAGGCTTTAGCTCCTGAATTACAAAGTAAAGATCTTTCAGATATTTTACCAGAAGCTGAAGATTTTGCGATTAATAAGCTTTTACCTGCAATTGCTAAAGGTGGTTTTATTAATGATTCCGAAAAACAAGAGATCGCTAAACGAATGAGCTATTATTCAGGCTTATCAGTTAAAGTTATTCTTCAAATGAATTTAGACGTTCCAAATCAATTTTTCTGGAAAGAACTCTTAAGAGATAAAACTGGCGAGACTATTGGACGATTAGATTCGCGCTATATAGGTATTGATCGCGTTGAAACAGGTACTAGTCCTGACTATAGTGCAGAATTAACATCATGGCTACATTCTTTTACGCCAGCCATAAACCATTACATTCAAAACGTTCTTGGCTTTAAAACTGACGTAAAATATAATGTCTTTGGTAATGTTGGCAATTGGGATAGAAATAATGATAATACAAGAGACAATTTGAGACAAGCCATGGCACAGAATCCATATTTAAAGGTTATGACACAATCTGGATATTATGATGGTGCGACGACTTACTTTGCTGCTAAATATTCACAATGGCAAATGGATCCAAGCGGAAAATTAAAAAACAGATTTTCCTTTAAGGGCTACAGGAGTGGACACATGATGTATTTACGAAATGAAGACCTAATTCAAGCTAATGATGATTTACGAGAGTTTATCAAAAATTCTGCATCTAACGGCAAAGCTGCAAAGTACTAGTATATGCTTGATGTCATTGGCGAATCAATCATATTTACAGTTTTAAATTTGATAGGTGGTACTATTCGTTGGTTGGTTGTGAGTTTCTTTCATTTAATTTTCAATACTACAACGCGGCCTTATAAATCTTACATCTACCATCCAGATGATGAAACAATGCTCATTGACGGGACTAATGGTTGCCTTAATACGGTCGTAGGAATAGCATGTATCATTATTGTTGTAATGTTTATGAATGCCCTATAAAAAAAGGCTTCCTTGATCGGAAGCCTCTAGCACGTAAATAGGTTAAAGAATCAGCCCTTTAACCAAGCCTTTCTAAGCGCTATTTGAGCGTTAGTTGCATTTTCATCTTCTACTAAAGACTCGCTTGTAGCAGTAGCCTTTTCCAGCGTACCACTTAGTGTTATAATTTCACCTTCTCTGTCAATTTCTAAATTATATTCTTGCCCTGGTTGCCATGAAAACATACCACCTACAACCTGCTGAGCATTTTGTAAGGAAAGTTCTGTGCCATTTACTTTCTTAATAACATCTCCTGCTTGAACCCCTTGCGAAGCCCAAAATGAATTTTTCAAGGCCACCGGCGAAAAGAAAATTGTACCTTTTTTCTGGTCTGCATCAAAAATAATGTTTTGTCCACCCGCAAAAATATAATTAGTATCAACTTCAGTCTGACCAAGTTTTAACCCAACTTTAGCGAAAAAATCATTATAATTAATAGGAACGTCACCAACAACGTGTGTGTTTAAAAACTCACCAATACTCGGATAGGTCATTGATACATACTCATCGATAAATGAATCGTCATCAAACGGTTTATCCTTTCCATATTTAATAGAAAGTTCTTTCATTAATGATAAAACACTTCTGTTTCCATTACTTTCTTCACGCATTAAAATATCAATACACATACTAATTAAAGCACCTTTCATGTAAACGTTATAATAATTAGAGGCATAAGGCTCTTCCAGTACATTTTCACTCATAATGGTAAAACTCATGGCATCATCAAGATTCATTGACGTTGTAATCTTTGACATAATAGTATTGTAAAACTCATTAGGTTCTACTAAGTCTTTATACACCTGAAAGTGCTGTGCAAAATATTCTACAGTACCTTCATACATCCACAAATGCTTTGAAAAGGTAGGTTGATTATAATCAAAATAATGTACGTCCTCAGAATGTACTGATAAAGGAGTTACAATATGAAAGAACTCATGAGCAACAACATCAATGATAGAACTTGCTAAACCTTCTTTGCTTGATGCTTCTGGTAAAACAACAACTGTCGATGTATGATGTTCTAGAGCACCAAAACCTTTTGGGGCAGTTTCTGATCCATCAGATAAATACAAATAAATATCGTAGCGTGTAGTAGTATCAATATCGCCCAAATATGCCTTTTGAGCTTGCATCATATTATAAACGGTTTCTTTTTGACTCGCAGCCGTATGTACCTTATTTGGAGAATAAACGCTTAAAACAATTTTAATATCACCCACCATAAATTCTTCAACATCAAGATCACCATACATCATTGGGTTGTCAGTAATATCAAAATAGCGCTCAGCAAAGTAACTACTAGTTATTGCTTTACCGTCTGGGCTAGACTTCATTCCTCTATCCTGTAATGCAGACGATCTAATAAATGTAGCAGGAGCAGTTACGTCTAACATGTATTGGTTGCTCTTCAGAACATCAAAATACCCTATAAAACCATGAAGATTTAATACGTAATTGTCTTCATCAATATTTGTTCCTGCTGGAGAAAACGGATTATCGCCACCTATTCCGCCACCAGTTTCAATATCAAAAGTATCATTTACATAATAATTAAGTTTATCAAGTTTGGTAGCGTTTTCAATCGTCCAACTGTTCGTGTCAATTTTAGTTACCGCAAGTTCATTTCCATCATAATCATAAGCTTTCATATCCTCCACATATTTACCAAAGTCACTTACAGAATAAGTACCTTGAACAACTCGTGGAAGTCTATAGGTAACGGTTTCAGAAGTAAAACGACCAGGATTAATCGTAACTGGAACTTTATCTTCTACTACTGCTGTTAAGTCTAAAGCTGTTTGAATTGGATTATTAACTGCTAAGTCATCTACTGATGATTTAGCAGAACCACAAGCAACCAAAATAGCACCCAAACCTAAGGTGGCTAAATAATTTTTCATTTTTTTAAATTTTATTTTTTCTATGACGCACAAATCTACAATCTGTTACTGCGTTAAATCTAAAGGTTTTGTTAAATTCGCCTCATGTCAAAAGCTTTAATAAGCATATTAGTGCCCTTCAAAAACACTCAGGAATATATCGGTGAGTGTGTTATATCTATTATCAAACAGACATATCCTAATTGGGAAGCCATTTTTGTAGATGATGCATCAAACGACAAATCATTGAAGATTGTTAAAGATTTCGCAGATAAAGAGCATCGTATTAAAATTTTTAAAAATCAAGGAAAGGGAATTATCAGCGCCTTACAAACGGCATTTAGGCATTGCAAAGGAGATTATATTACTAGAATGGACAGTGATGACATTATGGTTGAAAATCGCCTCTCTATAATGTTAGAAGGTCTTTTAAAACATGGTGGTAAACACTTAGCTGTTGGACAAGTAAAGTACTTTAAAAAGGACGGTGTAAGTGATGGTTATATGCGTTATGAAAAGTGGATCAATAGCTTAACTGCAAATGGCACTAATTATAATGAAATCTATAAAGAATGTGTAATCCCCTCCCCTTGTTGGATGATAGATCGCAAAGACTTTATTAATTGTGAAGGTTTTGACTCCAATCGCTATCCTGAAGATTATGATTTAACCTTCCGGTTTTATAGAGCCGGTTATAAATGTATTCCTTGCGATCAAGTGCTATTACATTGGCGAGACTATAGCACTAGAACATCTCGAACTCATGAGCATTATGCTATCAATTATTTTCTAGAGATAAAAGTGCATTACTTTTTAGAATTAGATTATGATGAAAAACGACCACTAACAATTTGGGGAGCTGGAAATAAAGGAAAAACAGTTGCTAAATTGCTCATTAAAGAAGATATACCATTTTATTGGATCTGCAACAACACTAAAAAAATAGGAAAAACTATTTATGATCACGCGCTTTTAAATTTTGAGTACCTATCCGAACTACATAAACCTCAGAGCATTGTTACTGTGGCCAATGAAGATGAACAATTAAAGATTAAAACCTACCTCCAAAAGCAAAATATGAAGGCTGCTAGAGATTATTTTTTGTTTTGTTAAATTTCTCAAAAGCTACAGGTTGTTATCTTTTATCATTTTCTATATTTGATTTTATAAACTTTTTTTACTGGAATGCAGTTTAAATATCCCGAATTACTTTACGCGCTTTTTTTACTTATAATTCCTGTTCTTATTCACTTATTTCAGTTACGTCGTTTTCAAAAGGTCCAATTTACAAATGTGAAGTTTTTGAAATCTGTTAAACTGCAAACAAGAAAAAGTTCTCAATTGAAAAAGTGGCTAACCTTAGTATCTAGATTATTACTCTTAGCCTTTGCTATAGTCTCCTTTTCTCAGCCGTACATCCCTAATGAAAAAGATTTCAATGAATCCCAAGAAACCGTAATTTATTTAGATAATTCCTTTAGTATGGAAGCCCAGGGCAATAATGGCTCCTTACTTAATGAAGCAATTCAGGATATGATTTACGGTTTACCTGAGGATGAGACTATTAGCTTATTTACTAATACAAAAACCTATAAAAGCACATCCATTAAGGCAATTAAGAATGAACTCATACAATTGGAGCACTCACCAACTCAACTTAATTATGATGTACTTTTATTAAAAGGCAAGCAATTATTCTCAAACGACCAAACTTCAACAAAAAATTTAGTCTTGGTTTCAGACTTTCAACAAAAAGATAAAACATTAACTCTTGTAGCTGACAGTTCATATAACTTAAAGCTAGTACAACCAAAGCCCGCAATTACAACAAATGTTAGTATTGACAGTTTATATATTTCAAACACTAATGCCGAAACTATAGACTTAAAGGTTTTACTTTCAAATCAAGGTAACACTAACTCCAACGTGACCGTTTCTTTATATAATAATGAGACATTACTAACAAAGAGCGCATTAGATGTTGAAACAGAAGCTGAAACTATTTTTACAATAGCCAACAAAAATGGATTTAATGGTAAATTAGTTATTGAAGATAATGGTTTACAATATGATAATACATTCTATTTTAATTTTAATTCTAAACCAAAGATTAAGGTTTTAAGCATTAATAACAATAGTAGTGATGACTTCCTTAAACGTATTTACACATCTGATGAATTTGAATATCTTTCTTTTGGAATTAATGCTTTAAATTTTAATCTCATTCCAGATCAAAACTTAATTATTTTAAATGAATTAGAGCGTATTACAGACGCCTTATTATCTGCACTTAAATTATTTAAAAATGAAGGAGGTCATATTATAATTATTCCTTCAGTTGACATCTCTTTAAATTCTTATAATCAACTTTTTAAGGAATTTACAAATAATAACATCGTCGCTTTAAATAGCAGTGAAAAACGTGTTACAACTATTAATTATAATCATCCACTATTAGCTAATGCTTTTTACTCGAAAGTGAGTAATTTTCAATATCCAAAAGTGAATAAATCTTATGTTTTTAGCAGTAATATGAATACCGTTTTATCCTATGAAGACGAAAACTCTTTTTTAAGTGGCTCAAACGGATTTTACATATTTTCTTCTGCTTTAAATAAGGATAATTCTAATTTCAAAAATTCACCCTTAATAGTTCCTGTACTTTATAATCTGGGTATCCAAAGCTTAGAGTTAGCTCAACTGTATTATACTATAGGGCAACCTAACACCATTGCTATTTCAGGCTCATTAGGTCAAGATGAAATCTTAACACTCCATTCAGCCAACAATTCCGTAATTCCCTTACAAAAAACATATAGTAATTCTGTAGTTATTGAAACTTCAGAGTTTCCAAATGAAGCAGGAATATTAGAAGTTAAGAATAAAGCAAGACGTCTTGAAAACTTAAGTTTTAATTATAATCGTGATGAAAGTCAGCTGCTTTATTTCGATATCAATGCGTTAGATGACGTTTTAACTTTTAATAATCTTGAAGAAACTATAAATGATATAAAAAGTAGCACAACTATTAATGCACTATGGAAATGGTTTGTTATTTTTGCGCTAGTATTCTTAATAATAGAAATACTTCTGCTAAAATATCTTAAATGAACGCACTCATAAAATCTGCAACTATCGTTGATTCTAAAAGTGATTTTCACAATGAGACAGTTGATATTTTAATTGAAAAAGGCCGAATTTCTAAGATATCTAAACGCATTTCGAATCCTAATCATTATAAAGAAATTAAACGGGAAAACCTTCACGTATCTCAAGGGTGGTTTGATTCTAGTGTATCCTTTGGTGAACCGGGTTATGAAGAGCGAGAAACAATAGACAACGGATTAACCACTGCTGCACAATCAGGTTTTACGGCAGTTGCTTTAAATCCAAATGCAAACCCTGTCATTGACAGCTATGCAGCCATCATATTCGTTAAATCAAAGGCACAAAATAAGGCAACTATGCTCTATCCTGTTGGTGCTCTAACCCAAGGTAGCAAAAGTGAAGATTTAGCTGAATTGTTTGATATGAGTAATGCAGGTGCAGTTGCTTTTTATGACTATCAGAAACCTGTTAGCAACCCTAATTTATTGAAAATTGCCTTGCAGTATGCAAGTAATTTTAATGGGTTAGTTTGTTCCTTTCCTCAGGAATCTAGAATCTCAGGACTAGGTGTTGTGAATGAAAACATTAATAGCACACGATTAGGGCTTAAAGGAAATCCAACCTTAGCAGAAGATTTGCAAATTGCTAGAGACCTCTTTATTTTAGAATACACTCAAGGAAAACTTCATATTCCAACAATTTCTACAGCAAAATCAGTGGAACTTATAAGAGCTGCTAAAGCTAGGAAATTAGATGTGACGTGTAGTGTGGCAATTCATAATCTTGTTTTAACAGATGATACTCTTGAAGGGTTTGACACGCGTTACAAAGTATTGCCACCGCTAAGAACCCAGAATGATTGTGATGCTCTTATTGAAGGGCTTAAAGATGGAACAATTGATATGGTGACTTCCGATCATAACCCAATTGATATTGAGGATAAAAAAATTGAATTTGACTATGCCAAATATGGAACCATTGGTTTAGAATCAGCTTTTGGTGCGTTACAATCTGCATTTACAACTAAAAAGGCAATTAGTTTGTTAACTTCTGGTAAGTCAAGATTCAATATCGCAGAGCATTGCATTAATGTTGGAGAAATGGCAGATTTAAGCTTGTTTAATCCTACTCCATCTACTACATTTAGTAAATCAAAGATTACGTCCAAATCAAAAAATAGCGCATTTTTAGGGCTGGAATTAAAAGGAGAAGTATTTGGAGTTATTTCAAATAATAAAATTGCGTTGAAATAATGACACAAGAAGATATTAAGGCAGGAAAAACGCTAGCCATAATCAACTATATAACACCAATTGGCTTTCTCATTGCAGTTACAATGAATCAAGAAAAGAGAAACCCATACGTTTTTTTTCATGCCAGACAGATGATTGGACTAATTATCATGGTTGGTTTCTCCAATTTATGTGAAAAGTTTGTCAACTCTTGGTTAGGCACTGGAATTTGGTTTATTACGTTTGTAGGTTGGTTATATTGCCTCATATACGCCATAAAAGGTGAATATAAACTTCTACCAGTTTTAGGTCACTATTTTCAAGACTGGTTTAAAAACTTAAAGTAACAAATTAATGTCCTCAGATCTTTATTACATTACTCGTAAATCGGTATTAGAAAAAAACGCTCCTTTATTGATTATGTGTCATGGTTATGGAAGTGACGAAAATGATTTGTTTTCATTCGCTTCAGAACTACCGGAAGAATTATTTATTATATCACTAAGAGCTCCTTATCCAATGCAGCCTTATGGTAATGCTTGGTATGCCATTAATTTTGATGCTGTTCAAGGAAAGTGGAGTGATAATGTACAAGCGAAAGCGTCTGTTGATGCAATCTCAAAGTTTATTGATTACGCAGTAAACACCTATCCCGTAAATCCTGATAACGTTACATTACTAGGTTTTAGTCAAGGCACTATTTTAAGCTGTGCTGTAGCGCTTAATTATCCGAAAAAAGTTAAAAACATTGTTGCATTAAGTGGATATTTAAACAAAGAAATTTTACCAGAAACAATTGAAAAATCAGAGGTTTCGCATTTAAACTTTTTCTGCTCTCATGGCAAAGTAGATCAAGTAATTCCTGTGGACTGGGCAAGACAAACACCTACATTTTTAGAGGCAATAGATATTAACCATATTTACAAAGAGTACCCTGTTGGTCACGGTGTTGCACCTCAGAATTTTTATGATTTTAAAGACTGGTTAAAAAACTATATCTAATTAATTTTTGGGTACATAAAATATTCAACCAACTTATATTTTAAGTTGTTGTTTTCGTCTATATCATAGGTGACGAATATTTCTCCCCAATACTCACCATCGGTAAAATTAGCAACAATCCAACGGTGATTAAGAATTCTGATTTTATTAATAAGAAGTTTTGATCCAGTTAGTGATACAAACGGCACAATCGGATGATCATCTCCTTTATAATCGTTCATATTATATAGACCGTCAGTAATTGCAGTTATTAGTTCGTCTGCATTGTATCCTTGAGCTATAAAGTAGTCTAAAGCATTATCATTACCTTCAATATTAAAATAACCGAGTTCAAAGTTTTGCTCCTCTAATTCAGAAATCGTCGTGCTTTGTTCCTCAATTGTATTCTTAAATCCTTTAATATCCTTTTCGTACTTATCAATTATGTTTTTTGAATTCACATACTGAAAAATAAGCAGCAGTACTGAAAAAATTAGGAGATACGTTAATACTCGTGCCTTCATAAATCTTAAATCGTAATTTTTAAATTATCGTATGCCAGAAAAACGTTTTCTGGTAGTTTTTGTTGTACGTCGTCATGAAAACCTAATAGGTGACTTATATGCGTTAAATAGGCGCGTTTAGGGTTTACTTTTTCAATAAACTGTAGGGCTTCCTCAAGATTAAAATGTGAAATATGGGGTTCTTCACGTAATGCATTAACCACCAACACATCAAGATTTTCTAACTTTTTAACTTCTTCATCAGGAACGGTTTTCATATCGGTCAAATAGGCAAAATTGTCAAACCTAAAACCAAATACTTGCAGTTTATGGTGCAAACCATCGACAGGAATAACATCTAAATTACCCAATTGAAAGGTTTCATTCTTAATTTCATGCTGTATCACACTTGGAACACCAGGATATTTTTCTTTCGTTGTAAATATATAGTCAAACCGTTTTGCAAGTGCATTAAATACGCGCTTATGCGCATACAAATTAATATCACCTTGTCTAAAAAAGAATGGTCTTATATCATCAAGTCCCATTGTATGATCTGCGTGCTCATGAGTAAAAATTAGACCGTCTAATTTTTTGACATTTACACGTAACATTTGTTGCCTAAAATCTGGACCACAATCGACTACATAAGTAAAGCCATCCCATTCTAGTAAAATTGAAACACGTAAACGTTTATCCTTTGGATTTTCACTTAAACAAACGGGATGAGTACTACCGATTATTGGGATGCCTTGTGAAGTGCCAGTACCTAAAAATGTTACTTTCAAAAGGTGTTAAGTTTATAACAAAAATAAGCTTATTTTTTTGTTTGAAGTACTAATTTGATACCTTTGTAGCTCAGATACAATCCCAATATCCATGGAAGAAATAACGTATAAAGGCGACTTTCATATTGAGAATATTCCTTCTCTAAAAGACAAAGCTTTACGTATTAATCTTAATAAAGACATTTATGGGACATTTGCAGAGATTGGTGCTGGCCAAGAAACTGTACGTCAGTTCTTTAGAGCTGGAGGAGCTTCTGGCACAATCGCAAAAGCCATGTCTGCCTATGACAAACATTTTAGTGATGCTATTTATGGAATCGAAAACGATAAGCGTTATGTAACAGAAGCGAGACTTCGTAAGATGTTAGTGCATGAAGTTAACTTAATGGAAGAACGTATTCCAAGAGATGACAATCCAAATAAAATTTTCTTTACGTACGCCAATACAGTGGCCACAATAGATTTCGCAAAGAAGTATAAAGGCCATGGTTGGGTGGGTATAAGATTTCAGGTAGAACCTAAAGGTGAATATAACGAGATTGTACTTCATATTCGCTTTAAAGAAAATGATGCGCGTTTACAGCAGGAAACTTTAGGAAAGCTAGGAACGAATTTGATTTATGGTGCTTTTTACAAGTATAATCAACCACGTAAATTACTACGATATTTATATGATCATCTAGACAAAGATCAGGTTGAAATTGATACTATAAATTTTGACGGTCCTGTCTTTAAAGATATCGACAATCGCTTAATGAGTTTACAACTTGTTAAAAATGGTATGACGGATGCCGTAATGTTTGCCCCAGATGGAAATAATGTTTTACCTGCAAGAGTTCTTTACAAGAAAAATATTTTAGCCCTTAGAGGTAGTTTTAGACCGGTAACAAAAGTAAACATGGATATGTATGAGAAGTCATACGAGATGTTTATTAAAGAAAATAAGGTAGATAAAGAAAAAACACAGGTTATATTCGAAATTACCCTCTCAAACCTTAGAGCAGAAGGTGAAATAGATGAACAAGACTTTATGGATAGAGCACGACTTTTATGCTCCCTTGGTCAAACTGTATTAATTTCAAACTTTCAAGAGTACTATAAACTAGTGGAATACTTCTCACAATACAGTAAGAACAGAATGGGTCTAGCATTAGGTGTCAATAACTTGGTAGATATTTTTGATGAAAAGTATTATCGCCATTTAAGCGGTGGAATTCTCGAAGCCTTTGGGAAACTATTCTACAAGGATTTACGCGTGTATCTTTACCCAATGCAAAATGAAGATGGTACGCTAACAACGAGTGAAAATCTCAAAGTACATCCGCGTATGAAGGAACTTTACAAGTTCTTCAAGTATAACGGTAAGGTTGTTGATATTACTGATTTTGACACATCAAACTTATCCGTGTTTTCACGTAAAGTTCTAAAAATGATTGCGGAAGGTAAAACCGGTTGGGAAACCATGTTGCCAGAAGGTGTTGCTAATTTAATTAAAGCACAAAGTTTATTTGGCTGTGAATCTGAAGAAGTAATCCATAAATAATGCGATAGACTAATAATAAAAAACGACTTAAATCTAAGTCGTTTTTTTGTTTAAATATCTAATCTGCTAAGATTTGAGCCGTATGTTCTTTGGTTTTTACTTTTGTAATTACATTAGACAATATCCCATTTTCATCAATTATAAAAGTAGTTCTATGAATACCATCATATTCCTTGCCCATAAACTTCTTTGGTCCCCAAACACCAAAAGCCTCAATCACAGATTTGTCTTCATCTGCTAATAACGGATATTGAAAACCATATTTATTTTTAAAATTTGATTGACGCTTAGGACTATCTGCACTAACACCTAAAATCTCAAAGCCTTGAGCTTTAAATCTATCATAATTATCATTTAGATTACAGGCTTCGGCTGTGCAACCAGGTGTACTCGCTTTTGGATAAAAGAAAACCACTAATTTCTTACCTGCATAGTCTGCAAGGCTAATTGTATTTCCATCTTGATCAACTCCTGAAAAATTTGGTGCTTTATCACCTACTTTTAAATGCGTCATAATTACTTTAATTTTGTTTTTGTAAAAATACGATGAATGACAAAGCAAGAAAAGGTAGAGTTTGTTATAAATACGTTAAATGAACTTTATCCAGAAATTCCTATACCTTTAGATCATAAAGATCCATACACCCTATTGATTGCGGTTTTAATGTCTGCCCAAAGTACAGATGTAAGAGTTAATCAAATTACACCATTATTATTTGAAAAAGCCGACAATCCATATGATATGATAAAGCTTAGTATAGAAGAAATTAGAGACATTATAAAACCTGTTGGTTTATCTCCAATGAAAAGTAAGGGTATTCACGGACTATCTCATATTCTTATTGATAAACACAATGGAAAAGTCCCAAAAACTTATGAAGAGCTCGAAGCCTTACCTGCAGTGGGTCATAAAACTGCCGCTGTTGTATTATCTCAAGCTTTTGGAATTCCTGCATTTCCTGTAGACACTCATATTCATAGGTTAATGTACCGTTGGAATTTAACTAATGGTAAAAATGTTGTTCAAACCGAAAAGGATGCCAAACGTCTATTCCCAAAAGAACTATGGAATGACCTTCACCTTCAAATCATTTGGTACGGTAGAGAGTATTCACCCGCTCGTGGTTGGGATTTAGATAAGGATGTAATTACTAAAACTGTTGGCAGAAAAAGTGTTATAAATAAACACCTTAAAAAAAAGAAATAACAGTTCTTGGTATAATTATTGCTCCTTGTTGTGAAACTTCCAATCTATGAAAAAAACTATAATTCTACTCTTTACACTTATAGCTACATCTTGTATTCCCTATAAAATTGCACCAAAGTTTAAAAACAAGGATTATAAAATAATGAAGGCTAAAAAATTTCAAAGAAAATTGCCCAATGAGACCTCATACATTTTTAAAGACCCTAAAGATGCAAACGAATTCTACAACTACCTAAACACAAAATACAATCTTAATCATGTAAATGTTGGTCTTAACACAACTATTAATATAAACAACAGTACTTACAATTTAACGTATCATGAAGTAGAGCGAACAGATGAAATTGCTAATGTTGGACTAGTGGTTACTGATTTAGTATTAGAAGAGAAAACAGGGCTTACTGCCTTCGAGAATAATTATTCCTCAAGAACAGGACATTGGTATATTATTATAACCGTTTATGATGAAAGCCTAAAGAATTGTTTGCTAGAGAAGCATCCTAAACATAAAGAGATTGTTTCGTTTTTGAGAGAATTACAACAAGAATATCTTAAAACGTACAATTACGAGGAATTACGATTCGCAAAAAAATCCTGATTTTTTCAAATCAGGATTATTTCCAACTTAATTTAGAAGTGCTTCAAACTTCAATTTATTATAATTTATAACACTTAAAGCCTTTGAATAATTCAAAAGGAAACTTATCGTTTCTTCTTTTGGTTTTAGGTTATCATTTTTTGGGGAAGCGTTAGAGTAAATTTTTTCCATATTAATAAATTAGAGTTTATTATATGTTAAAAACGCATCAAAAAACACTTTATTGTATCAATTTGTTAAAACTATATTATTTTGCTCAATAACCTTTCGCATATTAATCAATGCATATCGCATTCTACCTAAAGCTGTATTTATGCTAACACCTGTTCTTTCAGAGATTTCTTTAAAACTCATATCCTGATACATACGCATTACAAGCACTTGTTTTTGATCTTCGGGCAATTCTTCAATAACCCTTCTTACATCAGACGCTACTTGAGTTTTAATCATACTCTTTTCTGCATTTAGTGAAGAATCACTTAAAATCGAAAATATGCTAAACTCCCCTGCATTATCAAATTTTGGCATACGGCTATTCTTTCTAAAATGGTCAATAACCAAATTGTGCGCAATACGCATTACCCATGGTAAAAATTTACCCTCCTCATTATATTTTCCACGTTTTAATGTCCTAATTACTTTGATAAAAGTATCCTGAAAAACATCTTCAGTAATATCTTTATCATAAACTTTAGAATATATAAAACTGTAAATTTTCTGTTTATGACGTTCTATCAACACTGATAGTGCTCTTTCGTCTCCTCTAATGTAGTTACTAACCAACTCTGCGTCCTGGATAAGTTCTTGTTTCATAATATTACTCTTAGTAGCAAGAAGTGAACTTCTTGTCAAGGGGTTAAAATTTTCTAGAGTAATGTTATGCTATACAGTGTTGTTTTATTGCGTAATAATGTTGTAAATATAATAACAATCATTCTGAAAAAGCAAAAAAAAGCACCAAATTTTAACATTTAATCTATTAATTATGCATTTTATCAGCTTAAATAGATAACGTATCTTTGCAAAATTATACGCGAACAAATCCAATGAACACTACTATTTTAGATGTAAATCCTAAAGAAAGCATCATTATTAAAGGTGCTAAACTGCATAACCTTAAAAATATTGATGTTGTTATCCCTAGAAATAAATTAGTAGTTATTACCGGATTATCTGGTTCAGGAAAGTCTAGTTTAGCCTTTGATACCTTATATGCAGAAGGACAACGACGCTATGTAGAAAGTCTTTCGAGTTATGCCAGACAGTTTTTAGGTCGACTCAATAAACCTAAAGTAGATTATATTAAAGGAATAGCGCCTGCCATTGCGATAGAACAAAAAGTAAATTCAACAAATCCTAGATCTACTGTAGGCACAACAACAGAGATTTACGACTATCTTAAATTATTATTTGCAAGAGTTGGTAAAACCTTTTCACCCATTTCTGGAAACGAGGTGAAAAAGCATACAGTTACAGATGTCATAGAACACATCACTAAATACGATGAAGGTTCCAAATTACTGTTGCTCTCTCCTATTCTATTAGAGGAAGGTCGTACTATAGACAATAAATTACAGACCCTTTTGCAACAAGGTTATGCGAGAATTAAATATAAGGGCAAGGTCTTAAGAATTGATGATGCCTTAAACGAAGCTATTTTGCCAGATAAAGACCTATATCTTGTTGTAGATAGAATTGTTTACAAAGACGATGAAGATTTTTTAAATCGTTTGGCAGATGCCATTGAGACTGCTTTTTTTGAAGGGGTTGGGAGCTGTATTATTGAATCGCTATTCGATAATTCGCAGATGAGTTTTAATAATAAGTTTGAGCTAGACGACATGCAGTTTCTAGAGCCAAATGTTCATTTATTTAGCTTTAATAATCCTTACGGTGCTTGTCCAAAATGTGAAGGATATGGTGATGTTATTGGTATTGATGAGGACTTAGTCATCCCTAATACAGCCTTATCTGTATATGAGAATGCCATTTTTCCATGGAGAGGTGAAAGTATGAGTTGGTATAGGGATCAGTTAGTTAATAATTCTCACAAATTTGATTTCCCTATACATAAGCCATATTTTGAACTTAGTACAGAACATAAAGCATTAATATGGTCTGGGAATGCCTATTTTGAAGGATTAGACAGCTTTTTTGCTGAATTGGAATCGAAAGCCTACAAAATTCAGAACCGCGTTATGCTGTCCCGGTACCGTGGTAAAACAAAATGTAATGTTTGCAAAGGTAAACGCTTACGTAAAGAAGCTAGTTATGTTAAAATAAATGGTGCTACAATTACAGATTTAGTGGACCTTCCACTCAATGAACTTAGAAACTTCTTTAATGGGCTTGAACTCAATGCTTATGATGAAAAAATTGCAAGACGTCTCCTTACAGAAATAAATACGCGATTAGATTTCTTAGCAAATGTTGGTTTGGACTATTTAACATTAAACAGGCGTTCAAACTCTTTATCGGGCGGGGAAAGCCAACGTATTAATTTAGCAACCTCATTAGGAAGTAGTTTGGTCGGTTCGATGTATATATTAGATGAGCCCAGTATAGGCTTGCATCCAAAAGATACAGAGCGATTAATTAATGTTTTAAAGTCTTTACGTGACTTAGGCAATACAGTAATTGTTGTTGAACATGACGAAGATATCATGAAGGCTGCTGATGAAATTATAGATATAGGTCCTGAAGCTGGCACCCTTGGTGGTGAGATTGTAGCCACTGGAAATTTTAATAATATTCTCGCATCTACAACACTTACAGCTCAATATTTAAATGGACAATTAGAAATTAGAGTACCTGAAAAGCGAAGAACCTCTAAATATCATATCGATATCCTAGGAGCACGAGAAAACAATTTAAAGAATATTGATGTGAGCTTCCCTTTGAATATGCTCACTGTTGTCACTGGAGTCTCAGGAAGTGGCAAGAGTACTTTGGTTAAAAATATACTGTTCCCTTCTATCCAAAAGAAATTAACAGGTTTTAGTGATAAGGCTGGCCAGTTTTCTGAAATGACAGGTAATTTCTCAAACATTCAGCATGTAGAGTTTGTAGATCAAAACCCGATAGGACGATCATCCCGTTCCAACCCTGTAACCTACATAAAAGCTTATGATGATATTCGTGCATTGTTTGCCGCTCAAAAGTTAAGTAAGATACGAAATTACCAAGCCAAGCACTTCAGTTTTAATGTAGATGGTGGACGCTGTGAAACGTGTAAAGGTGAAGGAGAAGTGACCATTGAGATGCAGTTTATGGCTGATGTCCATTTAACCTGTGATACTTGTGGCGGAAAACGTTTTAAAAAAGAAATCTTAGAAGTACAGTTTGAAGGCAAGTCCATTCACGACATCTTAAGTATGACTATTGATGATGCTATTGATTTTTTTAAGACCTATAAGCAAACTAAAATTCAAAATAAATTACAACCGCTTCAAGACGTTGGGCTAGGCTATGTTACTTTAGGGCAGTCCTCTTCTACCCTTTCTGGTGGCGAAGCTCAACGTATAAAATTGGCAACCTTCTTAGGAAAAGGAAGTAAAAGTGATAACGCGCTTTTCATTTTTGATGAACCAACAACTGGGTTGCATTTCCATGACATACAGAAGCTCTTATCATCTTTTCAGGCTCTAATAGCTAAAGGGCATTCAATAATCGTAATCGAACACAATATAGATCTTATAAAATGTGCTGATCATATTATTGATCTCGGACCAAAAGGGGGCAAACAGGGTGGACAACTCATTGCCCTTGGAACACCAGAAGAATTAGTAAGTAATTCTGATTCTATTACTGGAAAATATCTAACAGAAAAACTGTAACTATGGAATCACCAGAAGGATTTCATCAAGAAGTTATAGAGGCAAGAGAAAATGCAAGAAAAAAGGTTAGCACCTATTTATTAAATCGTGGTGGACCTAATTATGAAACCCACTCACTTCACAAAACTAGAAGAAATAACCTTTGCTTCAAACTTAATGCTCGCTTAGGTTTTGAATCTGTAGTTTTTTTTGGACTTCCCTTGGCTTTTATTGGTTTTATAAGTTATAAATACAGTGTTTCAAACAACCTTAAATTTTTATTAAGTAACACAGTTTTTTATTTAGTCTTTGGATATTTTTCTTTTACACTACTCTTAAGTCTATTCGGAAATTTAAAGTATTTTACCTTTAGTAAAAGACATAATCTTTACTATAAAGGTTTTCCATTATTTCCGCATCAGCTAGCTTATTCTAAATATAAGCTTAGTGACATTATAGCAATACAGGTTTTAGGAGAAGAATTGGTTGATGAAGAATCAAAACTTAAAAGAAATAGTTTTGAATTAAACCTCGTACTTGAAAATCTAAAAAGAGTCCATCTTACAGACCATAATAACTTACAAGGTTTATTGGACGATGCCGAAATTTTATGCGCTTATCTCAATGTACCATTATGGCATGTGAAATCTGCTGAAGACTCAACCTCAATTAATTGGAAAAACTCTTAGAAAATAAATGCTAATAAAACCAGTACACTAAACGACATTGGTACAATAAACATAAGAAAGGTAAACGTAATTATACCACTCTTAATCCAAGATAAAAACCAATTCTGACCATAAAACTTAATAAGAGAGATTAAAAAATAGAAATAGGTTGATATAGCAATAAGCCAATCAATCCAGTTTGGTATGTCATATATAAACCTGTTAACACCAAAAAGAATACTAAATACGGTAAATAGAAATGAGAAGAAATAAAAACTAAATACTAAATGGTGAGAGTATCTGCCTTTATTGAAATAAAATATCTTTAATATAAATGCAAACAGTGGCAACAAGAAAAACATTGAAATAGGAATACTATCAAAAAAAGCTTGTACAATGCCACCTGCACCTCTTCCCTTAGTGATTTTAAGTAAATTTTCAAAGATGCGTCTTTCAAAATATCCTGGATCATCAGACATTCCCATTGCTTTTAAAACAATTTCTTTATCTGCACCTGCAACAATTAAAGAATCTACTTTCTCCTTATCAAAATCCCAGGTTATATTTTTAGAATTACTCTTTTTAGCCCCTTGTTTTAAGATAGAATCAGTTAATTTTAAATCCTCATCCTTTAAACCTAATAGTGCTTTATTAGCTTCCAAAG
>Ga0189289_10163_pt1 | contig 65777 bp, 64 predicted proteins | sample UW106minimetaG_FD_130313 | JGI IMG/M metagenome (GOLD analysis project Ga0189289, IMG submission 130313) | Marine microbial communities from the Costa Rica Dome - UW106 mini metaG | ecosystem: Environmental > Aquatic > Marine > Oceanic > Photic zone | place: Costa Rica: the Eastern Pacific...
AGCCTACAAAAAAAAGGTTGAAACAAAAAAACCAATTATCAATAACTAATTATAAAATATCGGTAAAAACTAATAATAACTATGGGATTATATTAATTTTGCTGCCTCAATTTATTCATAGAATCAATGAGTTTTAAATCTGAAATTGAAAGAAGAAGAACATTCGGTATTATTTCACATCCTGACGCAGGAAAAACAACTTTGACTGAAAAGTTGCTGTTATTCGGTGGGGCAATTCAAGAGGCAGGAGCTGTAAAAAGTAATAAGATAAAGAAAGGTGCAACAAGTGATTTTATGGAGATTGAACGCCAACGTGGTATTTCTGTGGCAACTTCCGTACTAGCATTTGAGTATAAGGATATTAAAATTAATATTTTAGATACGCCAGGCCATAAAGATTTTGCCGAAGATACTTTTAGAACTCTTACTGCGGTTGATAGTGTAATTGTAGTTATCGATGTTGCTAAAGGTGTTGAGGAACAAACTGAAAAACTTGTTGAAGTGTGTCGTATGCGCAATATTCCAATGATTGTTTTTATAAACAAACTAGATCGCGAAGGAAAAGACGCCTTCGATCTTTTGGATGAAGTTGAGCAAAAATTGGGTTTAAAAGTTACCCCAATGAGTTTTCCTATTGGTATGGGATATGATTTTAAGGGAATTTATAATCTCTGGGAGAAAAATATCAATTTATTTAAAGGAGATAGTAAACAACATATCAATGACACTATTGAAATTACAGATTTAAATTCTAAAGAGCTTGATGGTTTAGTTGGTGCAACAGCTGCTCAAACCCTAAGAGACGAAATAGAACTTGTTGATGGTATCTATCCTGAATTTGATAAACGCTCTTATTTGGAAGGAGATTTACAACCGGTATTTTTTGGCTCTGCATTAAATAATTTTGGTGTAAGAGAATTACTAGATTGTTTTATTGAGATCGCTCCAAAACCAAGGGCAAAGCAAAGCGAAGAGCGATTAGTTAAGCCTGATGAAGATAAATTCACTGGATTTGTGTTCAAGATTCATGCAAACATGGATCCTAATCATCGGAACCGATTAGCCTTTATAAAAGTTGTCTCTGGTGAGTTTAAAAGAAATACACCCTACTTGCATGTACGCCATAATAAAAAACTAAAATTCTCAAGCCCTAATGCGTTTTTTGCCGAAAAGAAACAAATTGTTGATATCTCTTACCCAGGTGATATTGTAGGTTTACAAGATACGGGTAACTTTAAAATTGGTGACACATTAACCGAAGGAGAGATTATTAATTATAAAGGAATTCCAAGCTTTTCACCTGAGCATTTTAGATATATTAATAATGCAGACCCAATGAAGGCGAAACAATTATATAAAGGTATTGATCAGCTTATGGATGAAGGAGTAGCTCAGTTATTTACCTTGGATTTTAATGGAAGAAAAGTAATTGGGACTGTTGGCGCCTTGCAATATGAAGTTATTCAATATAGACTAGAGCACGAATACGGAGCTAAATGTACTTATGAGAATCTCAATGTACATAAAGCATGTTGGGTTCAAACTGCTAATGAAAAGAGCGAAGATTTTAAAGAATTTCTCAGAGTAAAACAACGTTATTTAGCCAGAGATAAACAAAATCAATTAGTATTTCTGGCAGATTCTATATTTTCTCTTCAGATGACACAGCAAAAATACCCCAATATAACGTTTCACATGACCTCCGAATTTGAATAAATCACGATATAGTTCCTAGAAAACACCATTTCATTAATGTGTTTTGTCGGTTTTTTTTGTTTTTTAACGATATTTTACTTAATTTTCAGTATAGATATTTCATCTATAATGAAGATTAACCCAAACGAATCTACTTATTATGGATATTAACGCAAACGTTTTCAGTAACGATGAGATTACTGTGACCTACCAACCACGTTGTTGCACAAACGCTGGAATTTGCGCAAAACAACTTTCAGAAGTATTTAGGAATTCTGTTATTCCATGGATTGATTTAGATGGCGCAAAGACTGATAAAATTATTAGTCAGATTAATAAGTGTCCATCCGGAGCCTTAAAATATCACTTAAAACGCAAAGATGTTGCATAATTTGAAATTAGATATTGAACCGCTTAAAAAAAGTACCCTTAGATCAAATGATCTATGGGCACTTTTTCTTTATGCCTGACCAAAAGACCCAAAGTTCAATGGGATTGGTGGTTGTTGCATATAAATATGTCTCTCAACCACTTTATTCACTCCTATTCTTGACAAGTAGGCCCAAAATTTAATGGGATTGGTGGTTGTTTCATGTAAACATGTCTCACAACCACTTTATTCACTCCTATGCTTGACCAGTAGGCCCAAAATTTAATAGGGTTGGTGGTTGTTTCATATAAACATGTCTCACAACCACTTTATTCACTCCTATGCTTGACCAGTAGGCCCAAAATTTAATGGGATTGGTGGTTGTTCGTAATCTTTGATTTCACCATGTGCCTTTTCAAATCTAGATACATTATCTCCCAATGCTTTCAGTAATCGTTTTGCGTGTTGCGGAGTAAGTATGATCCGTGATTTAACTTTACTCTTTGGTGTTCCTGGCATTATGCTTACAAAATCAACCACAAATTCAGAAACTGAATGATTTATAATTGCTAAATTAGAATAAATACCTTCTGCTACTTTTTCATCCAACTCTATATTTATCTGTCCTTTCTTTGGATTTGTTTTTTCGTCTGCCATTATATTATTATTTAATTAAAAAGCCTTCAAGTTCATCACATGAAGGCTTTTATATTTATTTAACTTGTTAAGAAAAGATAGAATTAATTAAAATTCATTTCTTCCTTAGCTTTCATCATTTCATCAAACTCCTCTTTGGAACCTACAATAATATTATCATAGTCTCTCACACCTGTACCAGCTGGAATTCTATGACCTACAATAACATTTTCTTTAAGTCCTTCAAGGGTATCTACCTTACCATTTACTGCAGCCTCGTTAAGAACTTTTGTAGTTTCCTGGAACGATGCAGCCGAAATAAACGACTTAGTCTGTAATGACGCTCTCGTGATACCCTGTAATATTGGCGTTGCAGTTGCTGGTTGAGCATCTCTTGCCGTAACAAGGTTTCTATCTTCTCTTCTAAGTATTGAGTTCTCATCTCTTAACTGGCGCACAGTTACGATTTGTCCTGACTTTAAATTCTCAGAATCACCAGCATCTTCAACCACTTTCATTCCGAAAATCTTATCATTTTCTTCAATGAAATCCGATTTGTGTACCAATTGATTTTCTAAGAAAATTGTATCGCCAGAATCTATGATCTTAACCTTACGCATCATTTGTCTAACAACAACTTCAAAGTGCTTATCGTTAATCTTCACACCTTGTAAACGATATACTTCTTGTACTTCATTTACTAAGTATTGTTGTACCGCAGATGGGCCTTTGATATTTAAGATGTCGTTTGGAGTTATAGAACCATCAGATAATGGCATACCGGCTTTCACAAAATCATTTTCCTGAACAAGAATTTGATTCGATAATTTAACCAAGTACTTCTTCACCTCGCCAAGCTTAGACTCTATAATAATCTCACGGTTACCACGCTTGATCTTACCAAAAGATACAACACCATCAATTTCACTAACAACAGCTGGGTTAGATGGATTACGTGCCTCAAATAACTCAGTTACACGAGGTAGACCACCTGTAATATCGCCCGCTTTTGCAGATTTACGAGGAATCTTAACTAAAATCTTACCGATCTCAATTTTTTCACCATCGTCAATCATTATGTGAGCCCCTACAGGTAGGTTGTATGAACGGATTGTTTCTCCCTTATTATCTTCGATTAATAAAGTTGGGATTAACTTTTTATTTCTTGATTCTGAGATTACTTTTTCTTGGAATCCAGTTTGCTCATCAATTTCAACTTGATATGTCACACCTTGCTCGATGTTTTCATACTTCACTTTACCAGCAAATTCTGAAATAATAACACCGTTGTAAGGATCCCACTGACAAATCACGTCACCTTTCTTCACTTTAGTACCTGATTTCACAAATATGTGAGAACCATAAGGTATATTATTAGTACTTAAAATGATACCTGTTTTAGCATCGACTAATTTTAATTCTGATGTTCTTGAAATTACAACATCTACTTCATTACCTTCATTATCTGTTGATTTAACCGTCTTAAGATCTTCGATCTCTGCAATACCATCAAACTTAACTTGTAATTTATTCTCTTCAGAAATGTTACCTGCAATACCACCTACGTGGAATGTACGCAATGTTAACTGTGTTCCTGGTTCACCAATTGACTGAGCAGCTACAACACCAACAGCTTCACCTCTCTGAACCATTTTACCTGTAGCAAGGTTACGACCATAACACTTAACACAGATACCTTTCTTAGCCTCACACGTTAATGGAGAACGTACTTCGATAGATTCAACTGCTGAGTCACCAATTCTTTTCGCTATAACATCATCAATATGGCCACCAGCTTCAACTAATAACTCTTCTGTATGAGGATCGTAAACATCATTTAATGACGTTCTACCTACGATTCTAGCTTCTAATTTCTCAACAACTTCTTCGTTCTTCTTAAGTGCTGAAACTTCAATTCCTCTGAGTGTACCACAATCTTCTTCATATACGATAACATCTTGAGATACATCTACCAAACGACGTGTTAAGTAACCAGCATCGGCAGTTTTGAGAGCCGTATCTGCAAGACCTTTACGTGCACCGTGAGTAGAAATAAAGTATTCTAAAATTGAAAGCCCTTCTTTAAAGTTAGATAAAATCGGGTTTTCAATAATAGATCCACCACCAGAGGTAGATTTCTTAGGCTTAGCCATTAATCCACGCATACCTGTTAACTGACGAATCTGCTCCTTAGATCCACGAGCACCAGAATCTAACATCATAAATACAGAGTTAAATCCTTGCTGATCTTCGCGTATACGTTTCATTGAAAGCTCAGTTAGCTCTGCGTTAGTAGAAGTCCATATATCAATAACCTGATTATATCTTTCGTTATTAGTAATAAGCCCCATATTATAGTTACCCATAATACCATCTACTTTAGAATTGGCAGCATCAATCATTCCTTGTTTTTCTTGAGGAATAATGATATCTCCTAAACTAAATGATAAACCACCTTGGAAGGCAAACTTATATCCTAAAGTCTTAATTTCATCAAGGAAAGCAGCTGTTTCAGGCACTGAAGTCACTTTTAAGATACCGTGAATAATATCTCTAAGTGATTTTTTAGTTAATACCTCATTGATGTAACCAGCAGCTTCAGGTACTTTTTCATTGAATAATACTCTACCTACAGTTGTTTCTATAATTTGAGTAGTTAATTCTCCTTCTTCATTAAAGTCTTTGGTTCTTACTTTAATTCCTGCATTTAAATCAACCTTCTTCTCATTGTAAGCAATAGTAACTTCCTCAGGAGAGTAGAATGTTAAGCCTTCACCTTTAACAGTAAAATCTTTATCAGTTTTACGTAGCTTAGTCATATAATAAAGACCAAGAACCATATCCTGAGAAGGTACAGTTACAGGCGAACCGTTTGCTGGATTCAAGATATTGTGAGACGCTAACATTAAAAGTTGAGCTTCTAATATAGCCTCAGGTCCTAATGGTAAATGCACCGCCATTTGGTCACCATCGAAATCGGCATTAAATGCAGTACACACTAATGGGTGTAACTGAATTGCCTTACCTTCGATAAGTTTTGGCTGGAATGCTTGAATACCAAGTCTATGTAATGTAGGAGCACGGTTTAATAATACTGGATGTCCTTTAAGAACATTCTCTAAGATATCCCAAACTACAGGCTCTTTTCTATCTATAATTTTCTTAGCAGATTTTACAGTCTTTACAATACCTCTTTCAATTAATTTTCTAATGATAAATGGCTTGTAAAGTTCTGCTGCCATATTCTTTGGCAATCCACATTCAAATAACTTTAATTCTGGACCAACAACAATTACCGAACGCGCAGAATAATCAACACGCTTACCAAGTAAGTTTTGACGGAAACGCCCTTGCTTACCTTTAAGTGAATCTGATAACGATTTCAGTGGTCTATTAGAATCTGTTTTAACCGCGGAAGATTTACGTGTGTTATCAAATAATGAATCTACAGATTCTTGTAACATACGTTTTTCATTACGTAAAATCACTTCTGGTGCCTTTATCTCAACAAGTCTCTTAAGACGGTTGTTACGGATAATTACACGACGATATAAATCATTTAAATCTGAAGTAGCAAAACGACCACCATCTAGAGGCACCAAAGGTCTTAATTCTGGTGGAATTACAGGAACGGCCTTCATGATCATCCATTCTGGTCTGTTCTCTCTATTCTTATTAGAATCTCTAAAGGCTTCAACAACTTGTAAACGCTTTAGAGCTTCAGTTTTACGTTGCTTAGAAGTTTCGTTATTTGCTTTATGTCTTAAATCGTAAGAAAGTTCATCCAAGTCAATTCTTGAAAGTAACTCAATAAGACACTCAGCACCCATTTTAGCAATAAACTTATTAGGGTCTGTATCTTCTAGATATTGATTTTCTTGTGGAAGCGTTTCTAAGATATTAAGATACTCCTCTTCAGTTAAGAAATCCATTTTTTGGACAGGCTCTCCTTCAGCATTCATTGCAGTACCTGGTTGAATAACCACGTAACGCTCATAATAAATGATCATATCTAATTTCTTAGATGGTAATCCAAGAAGGTATCCTATTTTATTTGGTAAAGAACGGAAATACCAGATATGAGCTACAGGAACAACTAAGTTAATGTGTCCTACTCTATCTCTACGTACTTTCTTTTCTGTAACCTCAACACCACAACGGTCACAAACAATACCTTTGTAACGTATTCTTTTATATTTACCACAAGCACATTCAAAATCCTTAACAGGACCAAAAATACGCTCACAGAACAAACCATCACGTTCTGGTTTGTGTGTTCGATAATTAATAGTTTCTGGCTTTAATACTTCACCTCTTGATGCTGCTAAAACAGATTCTGGAGATGCTAAACCAATAGAAATTTTATTAAATTTCTGTACTGTATTCTTATCTTGTCTTCTTGCCATTTGTTATTTATGGTATTCAGCAAATAATTTCAGCTGATAACCAGCCGAAATTATTTCCTAAGTTTTACTCTTCTAATCTAATATCTAATCCTAAACCTTTCAATTCATGCATAAGTACATTGAAAGATTCTGGTAGTCCTGGTTCTGGCATTGGCTCCCCCTTAACGATTGCTTCGTAAGTTTTAGCTCTACCAATAACATCATCTGATTTTACAGTTAAGATTTCACGCAAAGTACTTGATGCACCATATGCTTCAAGTGCCCAAACCTCCATCTCACCAAAACGCTGACCACCAAACTGTGCTTTACCACCTAATGGCTGTTGCGTAATTAATGAGTAAGGACCGATAGATCTTGCGTGCATCTTATCGTCAATCATATGACCAAGTTTAATCATATAGATGACACCTACAGTTGCTGGCTGATCAAATCGATCTCCAGTACCACCATCATAAAGATAGGTATGACCAAATCTTGGAATTCCAGCTTCGTCTGTAAATTCATTGATCTGATCTAATGTAGCACCATCAAAAATTGGTGTAGCATAAGTTCTACCTAAATCTTTACCTGCCCATCCTAATACGGTCTCATAAATCTGACCGATGTTCATACGAGAAGGTACACCTAATGGATTAAGTACTATATCAACAGGAGTTCCATCTTCTAAGAATGGCATATCCTCTTGACGAACGATACGTGCAACAATACCTTTGTTACCGTGACGACCTGCCATCTTATCACCTACTTTAAGCTTACGCTTCTTAGCAATATAAACTTTAGCAAGTTTAATAATACCTGCAGGTAATTCATCACCTACTGAAATTGTAAACTTCTCGCGTCTTAATGATCCTTGAAGATCATTTTCCTTAATCTTATAGTTGTGAATTAAGTCTGCAACTAAAGCATTTGTATGATCATCCGTAGTCCATTTACCTGATGTTAAATGCGTGTAGTCATCTACTGCATTTAACATTTTTAAAGTATACTTCTTACCTTTTGGTATGATTTCTTCACCCAAATCATTGTAGATACCTTGTGCTGTTTTCCCATTTACAATAGCGAATAATTTTTCAACTAAAACGGATTGTAAATCATCAAAACGCTTGTCATAAATATTTTCTAATGCTTCGATATCTTCTTTGTCTTGAGCTCTCTTGCGCTTGTCTTTAACGGCTCTTGCGAATAATTTCTTATCGATAACTACACCATTTAGCGATGGAGACGCTTTTAAAGATGCATCCTTAACATCACCTGCTTTATCACCAAAGATAGCACGCAATAACTTCTCTTCTGGTGTTGGATCTGATTCACCTTTTGGTGTAATCTTCCCAATTAAGATATCACCAGGTTTTATCTCAGCACCAATTCGGATCATTCCGTTTTCATCTAAGTCTTTTGTTGCCTCTTCAGAAACGTTAGGAATGTCATTAGTTAATTCTTCATTACCGAGTTTTGTATCTCTAACTTCTAAAGAGTATTCATCAATGTGAATAGATGTGAAGATGTCATCTCGAACCACCTTTTCAGAAATCACAATCGCATCCTCAAAGTTATAACCCTTCCAAGGCATGAAGGCTACCTTCATGTTTCTACCAAGAGCTAACTCACCATTTTGAGTTGCATATCCTTCGCAAAGTACCTGTCCTTTGGAAACTTTATCACCCTTTTGTACAATAGGTTTTAAGTTAATAGAAGTGCCTTGGTTTGTTTTTCTGAATTTTACTAATGGATATTCTTTTATATCACTATCAAAGCTCACCATGGCTTCTTCTTCTGTTCTTTCGTATTTGATAACAATCTTATCAGCATCGACATACTCAACAATACCGTCACCTTCAGCATTTATTAATACTCTAGAATCTGAAGCGACTTGACGCTCTAATCCAGTTCCTACTATAGGTGCTTCAGGTCTTAGTAATGGCACTGCCTGACGCATCATATTAGATCCCATTAATGCACGGTTCGCATCATCATGCTCTAGGAATGGAATTAGTGATGCCGAAATAGAAGCAATCTGATTAGGCGCAACATCAGTATAATTTACATTTGTTGGCTCAATAACTGGGAAATCTCCTTCTTGACGGGCAATTACCTTGTCGTGCTGAATTTTTCCTTTGTCATCAACCTCTACAGTTGCTTGGGCTATCATTTTCTCTTCTTCCTCTTCTGCACTCAAATACGTTGGAATGTTTTTAATATCAACAACTCCATCTTCTACTTTTCTATACGGAGTTTCTATGAACCCCATAGCATTTACCTTAGCATAAACTGAAAGTGAAGAAATAAGACCAATGTTTGGTCCTTCAGGAGTTTCGATAGGACAAAGACGACCATAATGCGTATAGTGAACATCTCGTACCTCAAATCCAGCTCTTTCTCTAGATAAACCACCAGGACCTAAAGCCGAAAGACGACGTTTGTGCCTAATCTCAGCTAAAGGGTTTGTTTGGTCCATAAATTGAGATAACTGGTTTGTACCAAAGAATGAGTTAATTACAGATGATAATGTCTTAGCATTAATCAAGTCTATTGGTGTAAACACCTCATTATCACGCACGTTCATACGCTCACGAATGGTGCGCGCCATACGCGCTAAACCAACCCCAAATTGTGTAGATAACTGCTCACCTACAGTACGCACACGACGGTTAGATAAGTGATCAATATCATCAATCTCGGCTTTTGAGTTAATAAGCTCAATTAAATACTTTATAATGGTTATGATATCTTCTTTGGTAAGAACTTGCTTATCCATTCCGATATCTAATCCTAATTTTTTGTTCATTCTGTAACGACCAACTTCACCAAGTGAATAACGTTGATCGGAGAAGAATAACTTGTCAATTATTCCACGAGCTGTCTCCTCGTCTGGTGGCTCCGCGTTACGCAACTGACGGTAGATATGCTCAACAGCTTCTTTTTCAGAGTTCGTTGGATCTTTTTGAAGCGTATTATGAATGATTGCATAATCTCCTTGCTGAGCACTTTCCTTGTGTAAAAGAATTGTTTTTACTCCTGCTTCAAGGATTTCTTCAATATTGTCTTTATCTACAATAGTGTCACGATCTAATACTATCTCGTTACGCTCAATAGATACTACTTCACCTGTATCTTCATCTACGAAATCTTCGTGCCAAGTGTTAAGAACACGGGCAGCAAGTTTACGTCCGATCACTTTCTTTAGTCCTGACTTTGATACTTTAACCTCTTCTGCAAGGTCAAATATTTCAAGGATATCTTTATCTCGTTCAAATCCAATAGCACGGAAAAGAGTAGTAACTGGAAGTTTTTTCTTTCTATCAATATAGGCGTACATAACGCTATTGATATCCGTAGCAAATTCAATCCATGAACCTTTGAAAGGAATAACTCTAGCGGAATATAATTTAGTTCCATTAGCATGGAAAGACTGGCTAAAGAATACACCCGGAGATCTGTGCAATTGAGAAACAACTACACGCTCTGCACCGTTAATACAAAACGTACCACTAGGCGTCATGTAAGGAATAGTGCCTAAGTAAACATCTTGTACAATAGTTTCAAAATCCTCATGTTCTGGATCTGTACAATATAATTTTAATCTTGCCTTGAGCGGCACACTGTATGTTAATCCTCTTTCTATACATTCTTCGATTGTATATCGAGGTGGATCAATGAAGTAATCTAAAAATTCTAACACGAACTGATTTCGAGTATCAGTAATCGGGAAATTTTCCATGAAGGTATTATATAGTCCTTCATTTTCTCTTGCTTCTGACTTTGTTTCTAATTGGAAAAAATCCTGGAAGGATTTAATTTGAATATCCAAAAAGTCTGGGTAATCTGTTCTATTTACAATAGAAGAGAAATTAATTCTTTCAGCCTTTTTTGCTAACATTGATGAACGAGATTTTTATTAAATAAAAACTAAAATATGTATATAACGTTTATATACACAAAAGGGTTTAGGTCTTAGAGTTACTCTCTAGACCTAAACCATATGTTGTAGGTTAAGCTGAGCTTACTTAAGCTCAACCTCAGCTCCAGCTTCTTCTAAAGAAGATTTTAAGCCTTCAGCTTCGTCTTTAGAAACACCTTCTTTAATTGTACTTGGTGCATCATCAACTAATCCTTTTGCATCTTTTAAGCCTAAACCAGTTAACTCCTTAACTAATTTTACAACTGCTAACTTAGAAGCACCTGCAGCTTTTAATACTACGTCGAATTCTGTCTGTTCTTCAGCAGCGTCGCCACCACCTGCAGCACCTGCGCCAGCAGCAACAGCTACAGCTGCAGCAGCAGGCTCAATACCGTACTCATCTTTTAATATAGTTGCTAATTCGTTAACTTCTTTTACCGTTAAGTTAACTAATTGTTCTGCGAAATCTTTTAAATCTGCCATTTTTCTATTGTTTTAATGTGTGTGTTTTTATATTATTTTTTAGTGCGTACTATTAAAATTATCCTTCTCTTTCGGATAATGTTTTTACAATACCTGCAATTGTTCCTCCACCAGACTTAAGTGCCGAAATAACATTCTTAGCAGGAGATTGTAATAACGTAATAATCTCTCCAAGAAGTTCTTCTTTAGACTTAATATCTACAAGTGTATCTAACAATTCATCCCCAACATAAATCGCTTCTTCAATAAAAGCCCCTTTTAATAAAGGCTTTTCAGACTTTTTACGAAACTCTTTGATTATTTTAGCTGGGGCATTACCTGTCTCTGCATACATTACAGAAGTATTACCTTTTAACGTCTCTGGTAGTTCACCGAAATCTTTATCGGAAGCTTCCATTGCTTTTGCTAAAAGCGTATTCTTTACGACAGCTAACTTAATGTTAGACTTAAAACATGCTCTTCTTAAATTAGAAGTTGATGCTGCATCTAATCCAGAAATATCTGTTAAATAGATATTTGTATTGTCTGCTAATTGTGCAGTCAACTCTTCAATTACTTGCGATTTTTCTTCTCTTGTCATAATATTCTTAGTTTAACTGCTATCCTATTTTTGTGTCAATTGCTATACTTGGACTCATGGTACTTGACATGTAAATACTTTTGACATAAGTACCCTTAGCTGCTGTTGGCTTTAATTTCATTAAAGTCGATAACAACTCGTTAGCATTTCCAACTAATTTGTCTGCACTAAATGATGCCTTGCCAATTGGTGCATGAACAATACCAGTTTTATCTACTTTAAAGTCAATTTTACCTGCTTTAACTTCACTAACAGCTTTACCAATATCCATAGTTACTGTTCCTGTTTTAGGATTTGGCATAAGGCCTCTTGGCCCTAATACTCTTCCTAATGGTCCTAACTTACCCATTACGCTTGGCATAGTAACAATAACGTCAATGTCCGTCCAACCGTCTTTAATTTTTTGTAAGTATTCATCTAATCCAACGTAATCAGCACCAGCTTCTTTAGCTTCTGCCTCTTTATCTGGAGTTACTAATGCAAGAACCTTCATATCTTTACCTGTACCGTGTGGTAAAGAAACAACACCACGTACCATTTGATTGGCTTTACGTGGATCTACACCTAATCTCACTGCTAAATCTACTGAAGCATCAAACTTAGTGTATGTGATTTCTTTAAGTAAAGCTGAAGCTTCTTCTATGGAGTAAAGTTTATTTCTATCAACTTTAGCTCTTGCTTCTTTTTGCTTCTTTGTTAATCTTGCCATTTCTAAAAATTTAGTTTGGAGCTTCACCTCCTTTAACAGTGATACCCATCGATCTTGCTGTACCAGCTACCATTTTCATAGCTGATTCGATTTCAAATGCATTTAAATCTTGCATTTTATCTTCAGCAATTGCTTTCACTTGATCCCAAGTGACTTTTGCTACTTTACGTCGGTTAGGTTCTCCAGATCCTTTCTTTACTTTGGCCGCTTCTAATAATTGCACTGCTGCTGGTGGTGTCTTGATTACAAATTCAAATGATTTGTCTTTGTAAACAGATATTACCACAGGTAAAACTTTCCCTGGTTTATCTTGAGTTCTTGCATTAAACTGCTTACAGAACTCCATGATATTAACTCCAGCGGCACCTAAAGCGGGTCCAACCGGTGGCGATGGATTCGCAGCACCTCCCCGAACTTGTAACTTAACTACTTTGTCTAGTTCTTTTGCCATTTTTCAAAATTTAGCGCGCTTTTCTATGTGGAAGCTTAGATCAACGCTATCTTAATTGTAACAATTATTATAATTTTTCAACTTGCATATAGCTTAATTCTAATGGTGTTTTTCTTCCGAAAATTTTAACCATTACCTCAAGCTTGCGCTTTTCTTCAAATATCTTTTCGATTGTACCATCAAAACCATTAAATGGTCCATCTATAACTTTAACAGTCTCACCTTTTGTAAATGGAATCGCAATGTTAGAATCTGCCTCTATAGCTAACTCATCTACTTTACCTAACATTCTATTTACCTCAGATTGTCTCAACGGTACAGGATCACCACCTTTTGTTTCACCTAAAAAACCTATAACATTAGTGATAGACTTAATTATATGTGGAATTTCACCACTTAAATTAGCTTGGATCATTATATAGCCAGGAAAATAAACTTTCTCTTTGTTAATTTTTTTTCCGTTACGTATTTGAATGACTTTTTCGGTAGGCACAAGTACTTGATCAACATAATCTTCAAGACCCAATCTAGAAATCTCATTCTCAATATATGTCTTAATCTTGTTTTCTTGACCGCTTACTGCCCTAACAACGTACCATTTTTTATCTGACATCTTCTATTCTTATTTGTTAGCCTGCAATTAAATCAAAATAAACCTTAACAGCCTTACTAAACACTGTATCAACTCCCCAAATAGCTAAGGAAAAAATAATTGAAAATACCGCCACAACAACAGTTAATCTCTGAGCTTCTGGCCAAGGTGTCCAAGACACATGGTTTTTCAACTCATCGAACGATTCTTTTACATATGATACAAATCCTGCCATTTGATAATTTTTAATAGGTTTTTAACACCTGTTTTTGTTCTCGCACGGGTTGAGAGACTCGAACTCCCGACACCTGGTTTTGGAGACCAGTGCTCTACCAACTGAGCTAAACCCGTAAATAATAATCAAGGCGTCCCGAAAAACGGGACACCTTATTTTACTATTTAAGTGTATTGTTTAGTCTAAAATTTCAGTAACCTGACCAGCACCAACTGTTCTACCACCTTCACGGATAGCGAAACGTAAACCTACGTTCATTGCAATTGGTTGAATTAACTCAACAGTAATTGTTAAGTTATCACCAGGCATAACCATTTCAACACCATCAGGAAGCGCAATGTTTCCAGTTACGTCAGTTGTACGTACGTAGAACTGTGGACGGTAATTATTATGGAATGGTGTATGACGACCACCTTCTTCTTTCTTAAGGATATAAACCTCAGCCTTGAATTTAGAGTGTGGTGTTACAGAACCAGGCTTTGTGATTACCATACCTCTTGAGATTTGTGTTTTCTCAATACCTCTCAATAAGATACCAGCATTATCACCAGCTTCACCTCTATCTAATATTTGACGGAACATTTCAATACCAGTAATCGTAGACGTTAATTTCTCAGCGCCCATACCAATGATTTCTACCGGATCACCTGTATTAGCAACACCAGTCTCGATACGACCCGTTGCAACAGTACCACGACCTGTAATAGAGAATACATCTTCGATTGGCATTAAGAAAGGCTTATCCATATCACGAACAGGCTCCTCGATCCACTCATCTACATTCTTCATTAATTCCATTACCGTATCAACCCACTTTTGTTCACCATTAAGTGCACCTAAAGCAGAACCAGCAATTACAGGACCATTATCACCATCGTACTCATAGAATGATAATAAATCTCTGATTTCCATTTCCACTAACTCCAATAACTCTTCGTCGTCTACCATATCCACTTTATTCATGAATACAACGATACGAGGAATACCTACCTGACGACCAAGTAAGATGTGCTCACGCGTTTGTGGCATAGGACCATCTGTTGCAGCAACAACTAAGATTGCACCATCCATTTGAGCAGCACCAGTTACCATGTTCTTTACGTAATCCGCGTGACCTGGACAGTCAACGTGAGCATAGTGACGATTTGCTGTTGCATATTCTACGTGAGATGTATTAATTGTAATACCTCTTTCCTTCTCTTCTGGTGCGTTGTCGATTTGATCAAAATCTTTAGCTTCAGATAAACCTGCATCAGCTAATACTTTAGTAATAGCAGCAGTTAAAGTTGTTTTACCGTGATCTACGTGTCCAATAGTACCAATATTTAAATGTGGTTTTGAACGATCAAAAGTTGCCTTTGCCATGTTTAATTTATTTAATCTTATTTAATATTAGTGTTCAAACTTTTCTCGAACGTTTTAATAAAGAGCCAACGACGGGATTTGAACCCGTGGCCTCTTCCTTACCAAGGAAACGCTCTACCCCTGAGCTACGCCGGCAATTGATTTACGATAACCGACATATGGTTTACGATTCGCAAATCGAAATTCGTAAGTCGCAAATCTAGAGCGGGAGACCGGGTTCGAACCGGCGACATTCAGCTTGGAAGGCTGACGCTCTACCAACTGAGCTACTCCCGCATTTATAATTAAGGTTTCTTAATTAATGGTAACAGTATTTCAAATTATTTGGACAACCTTAACATATTCAGCAATCCAGGATTGACAACACAATCCAGAGAATTTTAACGAAGTTTAAAGCAGCAAGCATTATAACTTCTTATATAAATTCCTTGTGGGGAGAGCAGGATTCGAACCTGCGAAGTTAAAAAACAACAGAGTTACAGTCTGTCCTCGTTGGCCGCTTGAGTATCTCCCCAAAACCAATTCAAAAATTGGTAGATTTTCAATATTTCAAGAGCCGATAGAGGGACTCGAACCCACGACCTGCTGATTACAAATCAGCTGCTCTAGCCAGCTGAGCTATATCGGCTTTTTTACTCTTTTTCTGCATCGGAATTGACCCATAAAAAAGTCCGCTATTTCTAACGGACTGCAAATGTAGTATTTTATTTTTTTATTCAAAACATTTTTGAAAAAATTTTAAACCTAAATTCTTGCTCTTAATTTCTCTTTACGCTTTTTAATTTGACGCTCTAATGATGCCACTGCAATATCAGTACCTTCTTCGAATGTTTTGCATTGTTTCTTAACCACAAAACTATCACCAGGAACACGCACTTTAGCTTCAAAAACTTTATTCTCTTTGTCACTAGTATTCTCAACTTTTAAGTAGACGTCTGACTGAATAATCTTGTCATAGAATAAATCTAACTTATCCATTCTTTTTTGGATGAAATCAATCAACTTTTTGTCTGCCGTGAAATTAACGGATTGGGTGTTTACTCTCATAAGCTAATTTTTAAGTTAAACAATAGTATTAATACAGTTAATACGCTCTTAATTTAGGTTAAGAGGGTTCTTAAGACTGATTTCTTGGATGCGATTTGGCATATACTTTTTTCAATTCCGCTATACTATTGTGCGTATAAATCTGTGTTGCTGCCAAACTCGTATGACCAAGAAGTTCTTTTACTGCATTTAAGTCTGCACCTTCATTTAATAAGTGGGTAGCAAATGAATGCCTTAACACATGAGGACTACATTTTTCCTTAGAAGACGCCTTACTAAAATACTTATTTATTATTCTATAAACAAGCATTTCATAAACTTTAAGACCTTTTTTGGTGAGTAATAACATTTCTTTATCCTTGACAATAGGTAAAGTCCTTCTAAAATCTAAATAAACTTTTAGCGAGGATTCGAGGGAATTAATTAATGGTATATAGCGCTCTTTATTTCGCTTTCCTAACACTTTTATTTGCTTATTACTAAAATCGATATCATTAATTTTCAAATTAACCAATTCAATACGACGGATTCCCGTATCATAGAAAAGCTCTACGATAAAATGATCTCTGGCAGATTCAAAATCAATTACTTCAATAGCTCCTTCTAATACCCTTTTCAACTCTTCCTTAGAGAATGGCAGTTGTACCTTCTTCCCTACTTTTAAAGCTTTATGATTCTTTAATGGGTTCGTTTCTATCGCTTTTACCTTTTGTAGAAATTTATAATATGAATTTAAGGATGACATTTTTCTATTAATGGTTCGATGAGATACACCTCCATTCACCAATTCAACAATCCACTGTCTAATTTCTGAATAACTCACATTTTCAATTGACCTTGAATCATGGTTTTCTAACATAAACTCCTGAAATAACTCGAGATCCCGTCCATATGCCAATACCGTATGTTTAGAATATTTCTTTTCTAAGCTTAAATAATTTGAAAAAGCCTCTAAACTCATAAGTTAATTTTAACGATTAAAGATAAGTTAATATGACATACTGTCCCAAAATAAAAAATCCTACCGTTGGCAGGATTTAACTTTTATCGTTATTTAGTAATGTCTTACGTTGCTGGTTTGTAATCCTTACCATCAATCACAATTTTGGCAATAACTTCTCTTAGGATCTCTGATGTGCCACCGCCTATTGGTCCTAAACGACTATCTCTGGATAGTCTTGCCAATGGATACTCTTCCATATACCCATAACCACCCAAAAGTTGGAGGCATTGGTAAATAACATCATCTGACATCTTAGTGGATTGTAACTTAGACATTGTTGCTTCTTTTACTGCATATTCACCTAAGTCTAATCGCTTAGTAACATAGTAGTTAAACTGCTTACAAATTTCCATTTGGGTCTGGCAATCTGCGAATGTATGACGTAGTGCTTGAAATCTATCTATGGTTTTTCCGAAGGCGGTTCGCTCAGACATATATTGTTTCGTATAATCAAGCGCGTATTCTGCTCTAGCATGAGCATTAACTCCCATAATCAGTCGTTCAAGGGCTAAGTGTTGCATTAGGTAAGCAAAACCTTGATTTTCTTCACCCATTAAATTACTTGCAGGCACAACAACGTTATCAAAAGCAATCTCTCCTGTATCTGAAGCTCTCCAACCTAACTTATCCAATTTTGTAGCGGACACTCCCTTACTATCTCTATCAATAACAAACATACTTATACCCTTTCCACCTTGAGAAGGGTCAGTTTTAGCAGAAACCACTAAATAATCACTGTAAACACCATTAGTAATAAAAGTCTTTGAACCATTAATGATATAATTATCTCCTTTCTTTACTGCAGTTGTTCTCATACCTGCAACATCGCTTCCTCCAAAGGGCTCTGTTATACACAAACACCCTATACTTTCACCAGTAATGCTCGGCACTAAATACTTTGTTTTTATGTAGTCATCACCTTCTTTATTAAGGTGCGTCATTGCCAAATAAGTATGCGCCCAAATGGCAGCAGCGAACCCACCTGAATTGATACGTTGTAATTCTTCAAGTAAAATTATTGTGTAAAATAAATCCAAGTTCAATCCACCGTACTCTTCTGGATAAGCTAGTCCAAGGTATCCCATTTCACCAAACTTCTCCCAAATAAAACGTTCAATGGTTCCCGTTTTTTCCCATTTTTCAATATGAGGCACGACTTCCTTATTCAAAAAATCTCTTAAACTTTCTCGAAATAAATTGTGCTCTTCTGTGAAATACATATGCGACATATAGCTCCTTTTTTTACAAATGCAAATATAACTTAATTATCTCGATCTTATTTATAGGAAAACCTTCAACTTTTGTTAAATCATCTAAAGAATTGAATCCTTCCCTTAAGGTGCGTTCTTCAATAATATTGTTTGCAATTTCGTAGTCAATATATTTAATAAGTACTAGTTCATCACGCGTTGCAGTATTTAAATTGTAAGTTGTAATTGGCCTTGGAGATTTTACGGTAAAACTATTCTTAATGCGCTCAATAACATCGTCTTCCAATCCATATACTTCATTTAGCTCAACATCGGATGCAAAGCCTCCATTAATTTTAGTTCTATAATCAATTATTCTTTGGGACAGTTTTTTACCAATACCAAAAATCTTCTCAAGTTGACTGGCTGTAGCTTTATTCAAGTCAATTTTTTGATCGAATGATTTAGGCTGACTGAAATCAGGATAACTCTTTTTAAAGCTATTTGTTTTACTTTTAGGGTTTGTCACCCATTCTGGAAACTTAAAATAGGGTGAAATTTTAGCTAATAAGGAATCTGAAACTTTGGTAATATCCTGAAATTCATTGGGAGAATTCACCCAATGACCTAACGCTCTAAACTTATGAAGTCTATCAATTTCTTCATTTGACATGCCTAAAGTATAGCCTTTGTAATCAGTGATATAATTTGGATTGAATGGATATATTTTGGGTTCATTGTTTTCGATTTCAACCAGACGAAGGGAATCCAATTCTTTTCTATAATGTTGTAAGTTTAGGTCATCACAAATTGGCTCATTCTCTGATTTACTTGCAAAGAGATAAATACATTGTAATCCAACTAAAATAATGAGCAATAAAAAAATCCCATTTCGCTGCTGATTAGAAAACTGGAAATGGGATTTCATATTATTAAAATAAGATTATTTAATCACCTGAGTTGCCTCTTATAGCATCTACATATCGTCTTAATTGCTTCTTGACAATTGGAAATAAGAAATATAGACCAATCATATTAGGGAAAATCATGGCAAATATCATGGCATCAGAGAATTTCCAAATAGATCCCATACTTGCCGCTGCGCCAATAACAACAAAAATTAAAAATAAGATTTTATAAACTAAATCTGCCGTTTTACCTCTACCAAATAAAAACTTCCAAGACTGCAATCCATAGTAAGACCAGGATATCATTGTAGAAACTGCAAACAACACAACTGCTATAGTGAGGAACACATTAGAATAAGGGATATATTCCGCAAAAGCCTTAGACGTTATTCCTGCTCCTTCATAAGGAACTCCATCAATTAGTACAGCACCTGAACCATCTCCTCCATATTCAAAGAATCCACCAAAATTAAAAATAACGATTACTAAAGCGGTCATTGTACAAATCAGAACTGTATCAATAAAAGGCTCTAATAAAGCCACTAATCCTTCCGAAGCAGAATATTTGGTTTTAACTGCTGAATGTGCAATTGATGCAGAACCAGCCCCTGCTTCATTTGAAAATGCCGCTCTTTGAAATCCTACTAGTAAAACTCCAATTATTGAACCTACACCAAAGGCTGTTGGATTAAACGCCTCTTTTACAATTAAGCCTATAGCATCATCGATTAAACTAAAGTTACTCAAAATGATATATAAACATGCTGCCACATACATGACTGCCATGAATGGTACGACTTTTTCAGTAACCTGTGCAATACGCTTAATACCACCAATTATTATAACACCAACTAATGCAGCCAAAACCAATCCAACGATTGCACCTGCAGCAGTACTCTCCCAATTGAACAATTCCTTAATAACAATTGTTGCTTGGTTAGATTGCGCAGCATTTCCGCCACCGAACGAACCACCAATACAAAATACTGCAAAAACAGCTGCAGCCACCTTACCTAAAGTCGCAAAACCTCTTGATTTTAAACCTTTACTAATATAGTACATCGGTCCACCATAGACTGTCCCGTCTTCGCCTACATCTCTGAATTGAACCCCGAGTGTGCATTCAACAAATTTAGTTGACATACCTAACAAACCACATACAATCATCCAAAATGTCGCACCTGGTCCACCTAAAGCAATTGCTAATGCCACACCAGCAATATTTCCATTTCCTACAGTTCCTGAAACCGCAGTTGCCAGTGCTTGAAAATGGCTCACCTCACCCTCTTCACTTTCATCTCTAATAGTTTCTATTGAATCACCACCAGGTGTTGAATCACCGTAAGCTGTTTCAACAACGGGATGATCAACATCATCATATTTTCCTCTAACTACATTAATAGCTGTAAAAAAATGTCTAATATTTGGAAACTTAAAGTAGAGTGTGAAAAATAATGCACTTCCAACAAGAAGAACCAAAACAAAAGGAATCTCTATAGTTTCACTCTCGTAGATTGGGAAGAAAATAGCATCAAAAAAGGTATCTGCAACAGGTTGAAAAGCTTCATCTATTTTTTGATCGAGTCCCTTTTCAGCATCTTGAGCAAAATTTAATAATGGTAAAATAAGTGCAATACTTGAAAGAAGATATTTCTTCATGAATATAGTTATTAGTTAGTTTTTAAATTTAAAGACGACAAGATGCTAAAAAAAAACGAGTTTTTAAAGTCACGGACGTTAAAATGGTTAAGCGTCTTGCTCTATGTTATACTTAGAATTTAGTCGTTCAATTTGTTCTGGACGACCCAATACTATAATCTTAGAGCCTACAACGAGTTTTGTATCTGCCTCTGGATTCACTAAATATTCTCCTTTATCATCCTTAAATCCAATTACTGTGCATCCAGTCTTCTTTCTTAAGTCTAAATCTCTGATGGTTCTAACCTTAGTAACATCATATAGTTGCTCAACCTTAACCTCCTCAACATTGATATTACGCTCTCCAACAATTCCTAAGTTATCAATAAATTCGACTAAATCAGGAATTACCACTAGAGAGGCCATATGGTCCCCACCGATTTTATCCGGTAATATTACATTATTGGCTCCAGCTAATTTCAATTTATTATAAGAGGTCTCTTGAGATGCTCTACTGATAATTGTCAATTGACTATTTATTTGTCTAGCGGACAGCACCACAAATAAATTATCTGCATCACTTGGTAAAGCACAAATCAGAGTACTAGCGCTTTGAATACCAGCTTCAAGAAGTGTCTCATCCTCGTTTGCATTTCCAAAAACATAAGGAATATCATCTTCTTGCAGGCGCTCGACAATTTCCTTATTACGCTCAATTATCACGAAAGGCTTTCCATAATCAGATAGCTTCTTAGCCGCTTGTTTTCCGTTGCGTCCAAAACCACATATTATGATATGATTAGACATGGCATCAATTTCCTTTTGCATCTTACGTTGTTTTATATCCTCAAAATTATTTCTACTCAATATATATTCTGTTATGATAGATATGGCATAACCGACAATAACTACACTTGCTAGAATCAAAAAAATTGTAAATATTTTAGCCGAAACACCTAAAGGTTGGACTTCGCCAAAACCAACTGTGGTTATTGTTATAACCGTCATGTAAAATGAATCAATCCAGCTCAATCCTGAAATTACACGATAACCAATAACACCAATACACAATAAAAAAATCAATAAAATTATTGCAGTATAAATCTTAGATCGGAAGAGTTTAATCAATGGATTGTTCATTATTACAAATCAAATACTGAAGAACGCTTCGTGTAAATAATATCTTTGATTCGGATCCAAAAAGCTAAAAACAAATAAAGTGCAAAACCAAATCCAACGGTAACAAAGGTTAAGTAGATAAATGAAGTTCTAACAATCTTAGCGCGAATGCCAATCCGATCTGCAATTCTTTGACAGACATAGTAGCCTCGTTTTTGAAAAAAATGTAATAATGCATAAAATAACTTCATTATTGCAAGTTACTTATTTTTTGTGATTAGATTATTACCAATTGCACATTGCAAACATAAATTTTTATCACAATAGTGTCGTTTTAACTCCAAATAAGATTGAGAGGTTAAGGCGGTTTTTTCTAAATCCATTAAATCAAAAAACTTAGCTACAATATTGTTAGACTCAGGCCTAATTTGTTTAATAAGATGAAACAAATCTTCTTCCATAAGTTGACCAGAAGCTTTTGCATAGCTAAATTTAATTGGGATAATTGTATTTATAATTATTAAATCTATAAATGGCTTTGTAAGAATCTTTTTCGTTTTTTTAGATGATTTCCTAAATGTGTAATGCGACATCCAAAACTCTGACACTCCCTTTCTAAAGAGCTCATAATAATCCTCTTTAGATTTCAACGAAATAACCTTAGAGAATAATTGATGCTCCAAAGTATAAAGGTTAGAAAACTGCGATAACCGAACTGTTGGAAAATTAGGTGGTCGTAACCTAAAAAATTGAATGGGCAAAACCCCTTGATTATCCAATTTATATTTCTGTTTTATAAACTGATAATGGTTTTTAAGTTCTAAAAAGTAAGCGTCTTGAATATCTTCATTGAGTAGGTCACATTGTCCAAAAAGTAGAGCTTCGATTCCTGAAACATCATGTTGTAATTTTCGAATCATAGAATAATCAATGGATGCCGCTAAACTCATAAATGCATCTCCATTTATGTTTAAACCAAAGCTTTTTAAAAGCATCTTAAATAAGACTGCCTCCCAATCATTTTTTGAATCCAAAAGAATTTCTGATATCGCATTTGATTTTCGCTCAAGGCGTTCAATATATAGTCGCTCTAACCAATTGCTCAACAAAAAAGAATCAACTTTTCTAAATTCTTTTTCACAGTTTATCCAGGATTTAGATTGAACTAATCTTTTATAGTTAGTCAATAATGTCTTATCGACATAGTTCTGTAACTCCAAGGTTGGTATTTCCGTATTGTCTTTTCTAAATATTTCAGTATCATAGTCCCAAACCACATGAAGAACTACATTGTCATAAGCTTTATCCTTTTCATGGTTATGCAAATACCAATCTGAAGATTTTACATGAATTTCTACATTACCAGCCCAAAGTTGATCTGCAATTCTAATTTGTGCATTAAAAAAATCTGGTCCGGAATGCAGATTTTGGGTTCCAAGCGAGGCAATCTCAATCGTTTCACCATGAACAGTTTCTATTAATGATGATCTAAAAGCTTTATATTTCCAAACGTAATGAAGAAATTCTTCCTGCATAATCTAATGTACTAATTTGATTACTAACCAAATCATGATCCATAATAAAATTCTGTAAAACTCAATATTTGCCAAATCGGCCGTAATTTTTTAATTTTAAAATAAAAAGAAAGTTATGAAACGTTTGATATTAATTATCTCTCTTATTACACTTACTACAAGTTGTAGCAGAGATGAAGAACGAAATTTCTCCGCAATAGAAAATTTTATTGGTCAGTGGGAATTACAAAGCAGAATTCTTAATGATATTGATCCACAATCTGTGGAAGACGCTAAATTTATTTTTAGAGACGATAATGATATAAGAGATTTTAAGGGATTATTTAGGCTCGAAAGTTCAGAAGTATCAAATGGTAGTTTTATTATAACAAATCAGGGCAATGTTATGGAATTTGAAAACTCAAACGGTATTATGTTTGCTTATGAGTTTATTCTTAATACCATCACTCTAGAATTGGCTTATGATAATGAGAATAACGATATCGTAAAAGAAGTTTGGATTAAGACAAGTAATTTTATTGATTAACAGTTTATAGACTTAAGCGCAACAAAAAATCCTGATGTTTATATCAGGATTTTTTGTAATCTATGTAGTTGACTTACTGATTTATATACCCCATTTCTCGCATCCAATCATCATTAAACATTTTTCCAACATAACGAGTTCCATGGTCATGAAACAAAACTACCACAACATCTTCTGGCTTAAAATGTTCTTTTAATTGTAATACTCCTTTAATTGCAGCTCCTGCAGAATTACCTAAAAACATTCCTTCTTCCTTAGCTAATTTTTGAGTGTAAACCGCTGCGTCCTTATCCGTGACTTTGGTAAAACCATCAATGATACCAAAGTTCACATTTGCAGGTAAAATATCCTCTCCAATTCCTTCCGTAACATAAGGATAGATTTCATTTTCATCGAATATCCCTGTTTCATGGTATTTTTTAAACACAGAACCATAAGTATCAACTCCCCAAACTTTCACATTTGGGTTTTTCATTTTCAGATAACTTCCCACACCAGAAATGGTTCCACCAGTTCCAACACCAACAACAAAATGTGTAACCTTACCTTCTGTTTGTTTCCAAATTTCTGGCCCTGTAGATTTAAAATGTGCTTTACAATTGCTGGGATTGTCATATTGATTGACATACCAAGAATTTGGAGTTTCTTCACCTAATCGTTTAGATACTGAATAGTAACTTCTAGGATCATCTGGCTCAACGTCTGTTGGACACACAACAACCTCAGCACCCATAGCCCTCAACACATCCATTTTTTCTTTGGATTGTTTATCACTAATTACAAAAATACACTTGTAACCTTTAACAATTGCAGCAAGAGCTAATCCCATTCCTGTATTTCCTGAAGTACCTTCAATTATGGTACCGCCTGGTTTAAGTCGGCCATCTGCTTCAGCGTCTTCAATCATCTGCAATGCCATTCGGTCCTTTACTGAATTCCCTGGGTTAAAGGTCTCATATTTGGCCAAAACCAAACATGGTAATTCTTCAACTAGTTTATTCATTTTGACTAAAGGTGTATTACCAATCGTACCTAATATATTTTCTGAGTAATCCATAATTTTGTTTTGCGCTGCAAATTTACGTATAATCAATTTATTAGGAAGTTAAAAGTCAGTTATGTTTAATCAAACCGAATGGCCTTAACAGGAGATATTTTGGAAATAATAACAGAAGGAATAAGGAGCATTAACAAACACGCTATAAACGTACCTACGTTTAGCAGAACCACATAATCCCAATGCATGTAAACTGGTGCTTCACTAACATAATAAGTATCTGGATTTAGTGGAAATAACTTAAAGTATTTTTGGGCAAAAAGTAAGCCCAAACCAATACAGTTACCCCATAATAATCCTAAACCTATAAGATAAGATGCGTTATAAAGAAAAATCCTTCTAATTGACCAATTAGAACTACCTAAAGCCTTTAATATGCCAATCATATTGGTACGCTCTAAAATAAGTACTAGCAGTGTTGTTATCATATTTATACCTGCCACAATAATCATAATTGCAATAATGATATTAGTATTTGCATCAAATATTTTCACCCATTCAAAAACAGTATAATATTTATGATTAACAGGTACAGCATTCAAAAAGGATCCAACCTCTTGATCTACTTTAAATGCGGTTTCGTTCAATTGAGAAAAATCATCAACAAAAACTTCAAAACTTCCAATCTGGTAGGGCTCCCATTTATTTATGCGCTGTATATGCCTTAGATCTGCAAATCCGAATTTCGCATCCAATTCTTGAAAACCAGAGTTGTATATACCTACAATATTAAACTTCATTATTCTAGGTCTACCATTCAAACTACCATTAGAAAATAATGCTTGAAAACTATCACCTACCAGAAATCCTAATCGATTTGCTACATATTGCGAGATTAAAATATCTTCATTTCTACCTCCTTCAAAGTCAGGTAAGCGACCATCAATTAGAAATTCTTCGAAATAATCCCAATCATAATCGGCACCTACACCTTTTATTACAATGCCTTCAAAATCAGATTCCGTCCGTATCACTGCAAATTTAGTGGCGACACCTTGAATATGCTTGACCCCTTTCACTGCCGAAAAGTTTGGATAAAAATCTTGTTTTAAGGAAATAGGGACTTGAGATTCATCTGAGGCATTTGTATCGTAATTTGCAATTTCAATGTGACCATTAAAGGCTACGACTTTATCTCTAATCTTTTTCTGAAGTCCTAATCCGGTCGCTATAGCAATAAGCATAACAATAATTCCGATAGCAATAGCAGCAATACCAATTTTAATTATTGGTGCTGAAACACTATTTTTATACGCTTTATTACCAATAATGCGTTTAGCTATAAACAACTCAAAATTCAAATCTAAATATGCGTTTTAAGGTATTCAAAAATACAGCTTTATTATTTGTTTTAATAGTTATTGCGTGTGCATCTAAATCTAATGATAAAGCCATAGAAACTGACATTACTAAAGAACTTTCAAAAGCAGATAATTCTATTAGTGTTGGTGCGAATAGAACTGAGAATTATTTGTCTTTATTGCAAGGTAAACGCGTTGGTCTCGTTGCCAATCAAACTTCAGTAATTTTTAGAGAAAAAGTAAGAAAGTTTGCTGCACTAAACTATATGCATATTGTAGATTCATTGCTGCAACGAAATATTAACATTAAAAAAGTATTTTCACCAGAACATGGCTTTAGAGGTACTGCAGATGCTGGTGAACATGTAAAAGATGGTTTAGACACTAAAACAAAGTTGCCTATTTTTTCACTGCATGGTAAGCACAAAAAACCAACGAAAGCACAATTAGAGGATTTAGACATTATTCTTTTTGATATTCAAGATGTAGGTGTTCGATTTTACACGTATATATCAACCTTGCACTATGTGATGGAAGCTTGTGCTGAAAATAATATAAAGCTCATCGTTTTGGACAGACCTAATCCGAATGGCAACTATGTTGACGGACCCACTTTAAAGAAAGAATATAGTAGCTTTTTAGGAATGCACCCTATCCCTTTAGTTCATGGGATGACCATAGGTGAATATGCTAAAATGATCAATGGAGAAGGTTGGTTAGTCGAGGGTATACAATGTAATCTCACGGTTATAGAAATGGTAGGTTATAATCATGAAAGTTCTTATAGCTTACCCATTAGACCATCTCCTAATTTACCTAATGACCAAGCTATTGCATTATATCCAAGCTTAGGACTATTTGAAGGCACTAATATTAATGCTGGAAGAGGAACGGAGTTCCAATTTCAACGGTATGGCGCACCGTTTTTGGATAAAGACCACTATAATTTTAGTTACACACCAGAACCAAATTTTGGATCTAAGTATCCTAAACATAAAAATGAATTATGTCACGGAGCTGATCTGTCTAATATCAAAGTTAAAAGAGCATTTACACTTAAGTATATTATGGATGCTTACAATAATGCAACTGATAAGTCTAAGGTATTCAATACTAAAAACTTTACAACACATGCTGGTAACGAAACATTACAACAAAAAATAGAATCTGGCATTACCGAAAGGGACATAAAAGCTTCTTGGCAAGAAGACTTAGAGGCTTTCAAAAAAACAAGACTTAAATATTTAATTTATGATTAACCTTTTTCAGTACTTGTTACTTGCACAGGTTCTCTTATTATACTTTCTTCAGAAACCACTTTAACTGGTTCAGAATCGGGATTATCTTTTAAGATTTTCACAACAAACACAATTCGCTTTGGAGATTGAACTGCCACAAGAACATGTTTTCCTTTAGGTAATTTATTAAGTGGTAACTCGTAATACGTGGTATCTACATAGACATCAAAATCACGACCTAAATTCTTATTGATAGAATAGAGATAATTAATTTTTTTATCGCTTTGAAGAATTAAAGTATCCTTTGATTTGTTAAGCTTATGAATAAGATTTTTAGCTTGAATATTTCTATTTTTTTCAAGCTCAGCATATAGCTCTTGGGCCTGAAGGGTAAAACTTAAAAGTAAAACGAGAATAACAATGAGACAAATTCGGATTAAATTTTTCAAAACAATGCAGCGTTAAATTAAACATACGTGTGCTTAGTTCAACAGTTATTAATTAATCCAATGACAAACATAAACTGTTTGTCATTTTAGAGACTAAAAATCCTACAAACTGCAAAAATATCAGAGGAAATACTTGTCTTTGTCAGTTAATGATAGACAAAACTAATTTTGAAGCAAACCAATTAGTCGATCTGGATAATCCGTTATCAATCCATCTACTTTAATGGCCATCATCGATTTCATATCTGAGATTTCATTTACTGTCCATGGAATTATTTGGAATCCTTTAGATTTATAATCCTTGACGTTTTCTTCTGTAAGTAGCTTATAATATGGACTAATTATTTCTGGTTTAAAAGACAGTTGTTTTAGCTTTTTAGCAATTATCTCATCCTCATCAACTAATAAAGCAACTGGCATAGGTTCCATTTGATTATTAATTTCCTCCAGAATTGTCAAATCGAAACTCTGTAAATTAACTTGACTTGAAAAACCACTCGATTTAATTTCATTCAAAACTAGTTTTACATATGTTTCAGGCTTTGGTGTATAGATACCATAATACTGAGGCTTAGACTTGATCTCAATATTAAATCTAACCTTTGGATTCTTAGCTTTAGCTAATTCAAAAACCTCAGCCAAAAGCGGTTTATATGTTTTAATTTTCTTCTGATTCGGATAACTTGGGTGGAACTTTGAGCCACAATCAAAGGCTTTAATGTCTTCATAATTTAAATCAAATAAATTAAAAGGCTTTAGAATGCTATCAGAAATATTTTCTCCATTTGGTTGTTTACAAATAATATGATTCATGTAGGGTTCATGAGACACAACAACCTTTAAGTCTTTAGAAATAACTATATCAATCTCTAGTGTGTGAACACCCAAATCTAAAGCCTTCTCAAAGGCAGGTAATGAATTTTCTGGAAACAATCCTCTGCATCCTCTGTGACCTTGAACATCGATTTCATTTTTGGAATGACAACCCATCACAAGACAAATTAAGAAGATACTAATTTTCAGTATCAGCAGAAAGCGTTGGCTTTTCATATTTTTGGAATGGTTGCTTAAGTAACTCTCCTATATGACTATTCTTCTGTTCATCTGGAAAAACATCTACTCCATAAACCAATTTTTCACGATCCATATACATGAACGTACCAAACAGTCGGTCCCAAACACTAAAAATATTGCCATAGTTAGAATCCGTGTAGGGTAATCGGTAATGGTGATGAATCTTATGCATATCCGGAGAGACAATCACGTAACTTAAGGCTTTATCTAAAGCCTTATTCATTTTAATATTAGCATGATTAAACTGAGTAAACACCAAAGATAAAGATTGGTATAAAAACACAAGTGCTATTGGAGTACCTACAACTAAAACACCAAACAATGTAAATGTAAATCTTATAAGACTTTCTATTGGATGATGCCTATTCGCTGTCGTTGTATCTACTTTATGATCTGTATGATGTACTAAATGCACCATCCATAACGGTTTTACTTTATGTTCTACAAAATGAGCAAGGTATGCCCCAAAAAAATCAAGTAATAATACCCCTAGAAGTGCATATAACCATAACGGCATTTCTGGAAGCCAATTGATAATTCCAAATTCATTTGCCTTTACCCAATCAGCAGTTCCAAGAAGTAAAAAAGCCAAAGCAAAATTAATTACAACTGTTGTTAAAGTAAAGAACAAGTTTGGCAATGCATGTTTCCACTTATTGTATTTAAACTTAAATAATGGAAGACCACTTTCTATGATCCAAAATAATGCTAAACCACCAACCAAGATAATACTGCGATGCTTTGATGGAATGGTTTCAAAATAGTTTATAATAGTTTCCAAAGGTCCTAGGAATTGAGTTTTATTATAAGTTCTGCTTTGCTCAAATTTAGTGAAGAAATTTTAGATTTCCACACCGCAGCGTCTTCAGTTTTATCTAAGCTCATATAAGCGGTGTAGTATAAAAATGCAACGAATGGTTTATTATTCTCTAATACAGCCTCCTCATCTAACTTCTTCAAGAATCTCAAGACTTTTTTTGGACGTTTTAGAATTAAATATTCTTGTAGCTTAAGTAAGTCACAACGCTGCTTTAAAAGAGACTGATCCTCTTCGTTCTGACCCTTAATTAAACTTATAGCTTCCTCCGTATAAATGCGCGATAGTTTAACAATTTCTGATCTTATTTTTTTATCAGCATAAATCCCAAAGTCCAAATATTTTGACGCCAAAAAATAAGCAGAATAAAAATTATAATCGTTTTTATAATCCCGTAATTCCTTCTCAATGTAAGTTGTAGTTAAAGCATATCGATTAATGATCTCGGTTATATTTTGAAAATCTTCGGTGACATAATTTACATTCAAAATATTGCCATTGATATCGAGTATTTTAATAGAGTCATCATTAAATTTATCTATATAGGCCTGAGAACGTTTTCCTTTAATTCTTTCAAATAAATCAGCATATTGATACTCACTCACTATAACTGGAACAAAATTAGCCCAGATAAGAGGACTCACTTGCTCATCATCGAACAAATTCTGGATAAAAATTGTTCTACCATTTTCATTTTTAACTAAAACCGGATATTGATAATTGGTAGTCTCTTCCCAAACCATTAACACCATTTTATTTTGTACTTGAGCAAGGCGCTGGGCAATATCTAAATTCTTCATCCATTGCTGCCCGAAGGAGAGGTTAATTGTAAATACAAAGAAGATGGTTTTTAGTACAATGTTTTTCATAGCTAAGTTCTATTCCTACTGAAATATCAAAAATTATTCCGAAGCCTTAGTTTTTATAATTGAATTCGTTTTTTCATTTCTTCGACGATGTTATAAGCTGCTGGACATATGGCCACATTCTTTAATGTTAAATTAGAAATCTGTTGAAACTTCTTTCGATCTGTATGCGGAAACTCTCTACATGCCTTGGGTCTTACTTCATATATAGAACAATAATTGTCCTCTCCCAAAAATGTACAGGGAACCGATTGTAACACATAGTCATTCTCTTCATCAATTCGCAGATAGGTTTCAATAAATTGTTGTTCTTTCATTTTAAAGAATTTAGAAATACGCTGAACATCTTTATCTGTAAATAGAGGTCCTGTTGTTTTACAGCAATTAGCGCATTCAAGGCAGTCCGTGCGTTCAAACTCTTCCTCGTGCAATTCTTGCATAAGGTAATCTAACTGTTTTGGAGGCCTTTTCCTTAATTTATTGAAAAAGGTCTTATTTTCTTTATGTTTGTCCTTAGCAAGTTTAGGAAGATTGTTGATCTGGTCGTGCATATTGTAAAGATAAATAGAATAGAATGCCAAATCAAGTTGAATAAGATAAATTGATAATGAAAGATATTTTTGGTAAAGCCTTGATTGATTACTATAAGGGATTGTATTCTAAAGATCTTGTTACATCCACAAGTATCTCTGACGAAGATACTCTTCCACTTCCCTATTTATTTAGAAATTTTTCTGAAATGCCTAATTTAGAAAAGGAGGCTTTGCGACTCAGTTATGGCAAGGTACTTGATGTGGGCTGTGGCTCAGGAAGTCATAGTCTCTGGCTACAAGACAAAGGACTTAGCGTTAAAGCTATAGATATTTCCAAAGGTGCTATTGAAGTTGCTCAGTCAAGAGGTGTATCTAATGCAGAACTAAAATCTCTGTTAGAAGAAACTGATTCTTTTGATACAATTTTACTCTTAATGAATGGAACTGGTATTTTTCAGACATTGAAGGACACTCCTCATTATTTACATCATCTAAAATCTTTACTTGATCCAAATGGTCAAATATTAATTGATTCCTCAGACATTAAATACATGTACCTAGATGAGGATGGTGGATTTTGGCAAGATATAAATGCAACATATTATGGCGAGTTAGATTATTACCTAAGCTATAAAGGTGAAAAGGAGTCACCAATGAAATGGCTTTATCTTGATTTTGAAACCTTAAATAATATTAGTAATGCTGTAGGCTTAAAATGCGAAAAAATTCTTGATGGCCAACACTTTGACTATCTAGCTAAACTCACACTACTTTAAAAATCAAATTGATACGTTGCACCTGCTAATGCTTGTATTCCTTGCACTGGGAAATTCAGATAACGCTGATAATCCTGATTAAGCATGTTATTGACTTTAGCAAATACCGACAACTGATCATTGATTTTATAACCCAAATGGGCATTTGCATCAAAATAGCTATCTAATGCAATTGGCGTTGGATCTGGAGTTACTAACACACCGACAAGCGACTGCTGATCTTTTCGTTCTCCGACGTAAAATGCACTAGCTCCTGCAAACCATTTTTCGGAAATCTGAACATCCATAAAAATAGATCCTGTTACATCTGGCAGGTTCCAAGCATCTGCCTGAGTATCTGTATTATAATTAAAATATTCTCCTTTAAACCCTAAAGTAAAATTTCTATTGATATTAATATTTAATTCACCAGCTACTGAAAATGTTTTTATATCGTCATAAACCACTCCAAATGAGTTACCAAATTGGTAATCTTCCGTGGCAAAAGTTTGTGCATCATTAGCCTTAAACAATGGTTTATTCTCTTCAGCATAATAATTACCCTTAATATTATAGCTAACGTTATTAGACAACTTTCCTTTTAATCCAATAAATCCATTATAACGTTGGTCTGTTGGAGCAATAGTTAGTGTTGGTGACACAAAAGGGTTCTCAGTTGCAAAATCGTAATACGAGTTTTGCTGTAATTCTCCTTTTATTCCGCCATAAGCAATTAAGATTTCATCTACTAAACGGTAAGAGGCTTCAAAATTTGGATAAATAAAGAACTTGTTATCGTTAAACTCTGTATCATTAAGAAATACTAAACTAACTCCTAAATCAACTGTGAGATCATCCTGTTTTAATTGATATGAAGGAGATAAACCGAAAGTAATGTTTCCATAACGGATTTCACCTGTATTGTTAAAATCCCTATCAAAACTGCCTCCAATGTAATCGATATAGAATTCAGTATTTATGGTTTCTCCTTGAATAGGCACATCAAACCCTGTCTTTGCAACAAATCGATTTTCACCTGAATTTTGATTATCCCCAAATCGTCTAAATCTTACACTTCCATCATTAATTATGGCATCATCAAATTTTAATTTACCACCCAAGTAAAACGTATTAAAAGTATGGGTAGGATCAACCGCCATTGCCGAGGTATCATCATCAAGAGCTCCTGCTAGACCATACCAATTGTAGGTCATTAAGTCAAATCCTCCATCTATTTTCCATGAAAAATCTCTTAATTTTTGAGAATAATGGGCATTTAAACCTGTCTTACTAAAATTAGTATCTAATCTGACATCTTGAATACCACCAGAGGATGAATGGTGACTAAAATAACCACCAACATTTTCAGTATTACTTAAGGCATGATTTAGGTAAACCTCTCCTAATAAGGTTGTATAAGAACCCACTCCCACTGATGCATAGTTGTCGTATAATTTTACAGGTTTTGCCTTATCGACGTTGGCTGCTTTCCCTTTTGCAGGGGTAAATGTAGATGCCACAGGAATGGAAAAGATATTATACTTAACTCCCTTCTTCTTCACCATATTAGAATCGTTTAACTTTGGTGTATCTTTTATTTTAAAGGCGTCTGAAATAGTGGGAGTATATGGCTTCACCACATTCACCACTTGATCATCGATCGTATCTTTTGTGCGCTCCTGTGCTTCTAATAATATGCAAGTTGATATTAAAAATATAGTAATTAAAAACTTGATTTTCATATGTAAGGTTTTGATTGAGGGTTAAAACATGACGCTTTAAGCATTAAACACTACTGCCTAATTATCGTCTGTTTCGATTGATGAATTTGTTTTTGCTTCTTCGGCTTTTATTTTATTAAGTTCAAATATTGCTTCTTCCACAACATCATCAAACTCAGGGAAATTAGAAATGACACTCTCTAGAATATATGTGGCTTGAAAAGCATCATCAAGCGCGTAAAAATTCTTAGCCATAACCACCAGACCTTTTGCACTGTAGTACTTATAACTACTATAATCTTTGGCTAATCTTTGAATTGTAGCGTTAGAGGCTTCATACTTTCCTTCTTTGTTTTTAAAATATCCATGATAATATAATGCTTCGGCAGCTACTATACCGGTAGCCATATTTTCAACATCGGCATAGGCATCTTTGGCCTTAGCTTCATTACCTGTTTTAATAGCTGAACGTGCAATAATTATCTTGGCGTCACTTTTTACCTTATTATCTAAAGTCTTACTTGTCAATACCTTTTCCGCATAAGATTCTGCTGCACTAAAATCTTCAGTTTGGTAGAAGGCATTCATCAAATTAGATTGCGCATATAAAACATTTTGAGGATAATCAGCTTCTTCCTCTAAAATTCTTAGTACTGGAATTGCAGTTCTCCAGTCTGTATTTTTCAAGTATATCTCACATAAGCGTACCATAGACTGTTCGGTATACTCACTTTTGGAGGCTTCAACAACATATTTATAGTGTGGTTGTGCATTTTCAGAAAGATCTTTCTTGTAATATAATTGCGCGAGATAAAAATGGGATTTTAAGGCATGTATCCCATTTGGAAACTGATTTAAATATTTATTAAACTGACGTATAGCCTTATCGGTATCATTATCTAGATATGGTTTTTCAGCAGCCAAATACATTGTTTTGTCTAATTCAATATTTGTCACCTCTACATAATCCAAAGACTGTACCCAAGTTGCATATTCATCTACGCGACCAAGATCAATATAAATTAAACGCGCTGTTGAAACTGCCTGTACAGCTTCACCTGATCCAGGGAAATTCCTAGCTACTTTTTTAAACTTTGTCAAAGCACGTTCATTATCATTAGCGTTATAATAAACTAAGCCTTGTCTCAATAATGCTTTTGAAGTGAAAGCACTGCGTCTGTACTCAGAATTTAAGCGATCATACATTTGCATGGCTTCATCAGTGTTTCCTGACTTTACATAAGAATTAGCCAATTCGTACATGGCATCGTCTCGTAATGCCGATTTTGGATAACCTTCTATAAACGTATTTAGCTCTGAAATTTTTGTTGCACTCTTTCCTAAATAGCCATGACTCATAGCCTTTTGAAAAGAGGCGTAATCTGTCTCAATTTCATTAATTTGAATGGCCTTATCATAGGCACTTATAGCACTTTGGTATTTACTAGACACGAAGTAACCATCTGCTAATCTTAGATATGCGTCATTACGTCTTGGTCTATCACCAGAATTTTTATCTATAAACTTTTGAAAATACTTTGAAGAATTATTGTAATCTTTTAGTTTAAAGTAGGTATAGGCTAAATTGTAATCCAGATTTTCAATTTCTGGCAAGTTAGACGACTCTTCCATACCGGCAAATTGTTTGAAGCCTATCAAAGCATCATTATAATTTGTGAGATTATACTCTGTTTCAGATTTCCAAAATGTTGCCTTCGCAATGAAAATGGGGTCGCGAGGTTCTTTTAAAGAACTATTAAACAGATCCAGTGCTTCACTGTAATGGGTTTCGCTATACAATTCGATACCTCTTAAAAAAGCCACCTTTTGATAAGCTACTTTGTTTTCAAAACTGTTTTTCCCTTTCAACAATTCTAAAGCCTCCTTGTAATTCTTAGAAGTAATGTATGAATCAATTAGTAAAGTCTCTATCTCGTCTCTATAGCTAGTTTCAGGGTACTTATCTAAATAACTTGCTAGAACCTGAGGAACTGATTCATATGGATTACCGATTTCATAACTAATCTTAGCATAATTTAACCAAGCATCTTCTTGGATTTTTAAATCATAATCCATTTCAGAAGCCAGCCTAAAGGCATTGAGTGCTTCCTGTTTCTTCTCTAAATTAATGTAGCTTTCACCTAAATGATAATAGGCGTTTTGAGCAACTGAATTATTGCCGTCAATAATTTTATTGAACTCAGAAATAGCGGCATCAAAATCGTTTTGTTTGTAATACGTATATCCCAACTGGTAGTAGTCTGTATTACTCCATTTACCACGCTTACCTTGATAAACCCTTAAATAAGGTAAAGCTTTAGCATACTGTTCTAAATTAAAATAACTTTCGCCTACAATCTTATTTAATTCTGACTCTTCTTCACCCCTAGAATTTGGTAATTGCTCAGTTGCTAATTCAATGGCCTTATCAAACTTACCTAACTTAAAGTTCAAATCTGCTTGATAGTAGGATAGTTTCTCTTTGTACTTCTCATTATTACTCACCTGATTAAAATATTCATTAGCGGTGTTATAATCATCACCTTCATAAGCCATATAACCAATATAGTATTTGGCCTGAGATCCGTATTCCTTTGAATCAACTACGCGATTCAGGTATTTAGTAGCTTGTTTTTTACTCTTAGTTATATAAAGACTATAACCGTAATTGAAGTTAAACCGATCGCGCTCAGAACGCGCAATACTTAACTCATCCACTTTTTGATACCATTTGCGCGCATACGCATATTTTGAATTTTCAAAATAATAATTGGCAACATCTAAAAATGCAGTATTGCGCTTTGTACTTGTTGGATAGGCTTCGACAAATTCAGTAATTAAGTCATCTGCATTTCTTTGATTTAGCCGTACGGCACAATTAGCGATGTAATAAGAGCAATCTGATTTTAAAATTGCATCATCGGTATCGTATTTAATATCGTCAAATAATGATTGCGCAGCCTTGTATTGCCTATTATTATATAAGGTTAATGCCTTTTGATAATCTTTTAAGTCACTGGTATAAATCGCAGACTTCTGAGCAAAACCTAAAATCGAAAATACCAGTAAAATGAGGGCTAGTTGTTTTTTTAAGTTTAGCATTAGTTTCGTTTTTTGATTTCTAAATATTGATGATTTTTTATGTCTTCAAAAATAATTTAATACAAAACCTATAACGATAGAATAATTGTATAATTATAAACGGACTTATTAAATGTTAAAATACCTAAGCGAATAAGCTCTTAAAAAAGCCTATTTTCTTTTTTCTTTCTTTCCCTTGAAATACTATTCAATAGACATTACAATTGTTTTTTGATTTTGTGGCACTAGAATTATTTGACGGCTTCTCATAATCTGATAAGTTTATTCTTAATTTAACCGTTCTATCCTTTCTTATTCACCTGATGTAAGCACTAACCCCTATTGTCAATATCATTGATTTCATATAGTGTACCTTCTTTAATACTATATTTACTGAAGTCTACAAGCACATCTCTTGCATTATTTACTCGCAATGCAACATTGAAATGATTTGGTTTAGAATTTAATTTACTTAATTTCAAAACTAGATCAATCTCAAACTCATTTTGTCCATACCATTCACTATCGAGCTCCAACTTAAAACTGTCCTTCCAATCGTTAAACTAGTAGTCTTATATTTTAGAATTCTAAAAGGAGTCTTGTTTTTAGTGTAATTTCTGTTGTTAGACATTTTAATTTCCCCATTAGAAAGATTGGGTAACGATTTTCGTAGATATGGTCATATCCCGAATAGATTAAATTATTGTTAAGCACCGATGACGCTGCTTTAACAACACTAAATGCATTATTTTTCCCTCTTACAATATTTCCAAACAACAAAATAGCTGTAACCGGAAATTGTTTAATAAATCCTAGTGCGAGGGATGACACATTTCCGGAATTTTGCTTCGTCAGAAAATCAATATCATGATATAAAACATTATCAATTAATTTTATATTTCTAGCTATATTATGGTCTTCTTTATCATTTGGAGCCACTACTATATTCCTCCAATATCTTCCTGAAGGTACACCATTATTGATAAATCCATTGAAATAAATCAAACAATCCTCAATAATGCTACCTTCTGTATGCTTCCAAGACCCAATACCCAAACCTAGGTTATTGTAAATTATTAAATTTTGGAATTTTTACAATACCTGTTAGATGAATTAACCCATCACATCTTTTAGAACCCTTCTCCTTATCGTACCGCAAAAAGCCGCCCTTAAATGTAATCTCAAAGTTTTTAAAAACAACCTGATCACCCTTTATTTCAAATACTCGTTTCTCATTACTTTCTACATTCTCATCTATTACGACTTAAGCTTCTTTAAAAGCAGAGGCTGTAATAAATGCTTCATTATAAGATTTTAAAGAACTTTTGTATCTCCCTTTATAACCACCTTCATTTAGCCATATAATATCACTACCATTTATACGTTCTGAACTTTAGGAAAGTGCCATTTGCAAATCCCATGGATGATCAAGACTTCCATTACCATCTGGTGATCCCTTTTTCGGATCACCATTAACGAGAAACACATGAAACTCTTTTTGTGCAAGGCCTATACCATCAATAAATAGTACTATTAAAGGTATTAATAACTCATAAATATAACTTTTCAATCACTATATCAAGATAGAATTTACATTTGTGATTTGAATTATAACGCCCTACATTTACAGATACTATAACAGCAGTAAAAACCCATGTCAGAAACAATCTTACAACTTAAGGATGCCACGATCTATCAAGGAGACAGTATGGTACTAACCAATGTTAATTTTGAGATGAAAAAAGGGGATTTTGTATATCTCATCGGGAAAACTGGTAGTGGTAAAAGTAGTTTCATGAAAACACTTTATGGTGATTTAGAACTTCAAGAAGGTAATGGTCATGTTGTAGACTTTAATCTAAGAACCATGAAGGAAAAAGATATTCCGTTTTTACGTCGCAAACTTGGTGTTGTTTTTCAGGATTTTAAATTATTACCTGATAGAACGATTCATGGTAATCTAGAATTTGTTTTAAAAGCCACTGGGTGGAAAGATAAAGAACAGATAAAAGAGCGTATTGCTTCTGTTTTAGAGAAAGTTGCCATGAAAACTAAAGACTTTAAATTCCCTCATGAATTGTCAGGGGGTGAGCAACAGCGCATTGCAATAGCGCGTGCTTTATTAAATGAACCCGAATTAATTCTTGCCGATGAACCTACAGGAAATTTAGATCCTCAAACGAGTATTGAAGTCATGGAAGTGTTGCAAGACATAAACAAAAATGGCAATACAATTTTAATGGCAACACATGATTATGCACTGCTTCTAAAGTATCCTAGTAAAACGTTGAAGTGTGATGAAAATAACGTTTTTGAAGTGGTACAACGCAAAAACTAAATATGTATAGCAAACTAAAAGCACTTGCTAAACAAATTCTACCAAAACCCTTTTTAGAAAAGAACGAGTTCTTTTTAAGAAAAGTTATAAGCTTAAAATACCGAGGAACACAACATCAATGCAATATTTGTAGCATAAAACTAAAACGTTTTGTTGATCTTGATGGAAAAGATTTATTATGTCCTAACTGCGGAAGTCGCAGCAGAACAAGAAGACTTTACAAACAACTCACAAAACATAATGTACTTAACGGCAACGTTTTACACTTCTCACCTCCAAAGATATTATATAAACAATTTAAACAACTGAAAATGAACTATTATAGTTCAGATTACGAGAATGAATTTACCGCTGATTACAATTTTAATATCACTTCCATCCCTAAAAACGAGAACTTTTTTAATACTATCATTTGCTATCATATTTTAGAGCATATTGAAAATGATAAAGAGGCCATGTCCGAATTGTACCGTGTTTTACAACCAGGTGGCACATGCTTCATCCAGACACCTTTTACTGACGGTAAAACTAAAGAAGACCCTTCTATTACTTCGCCAAAAGACCGTAAAAAGCACTTTGGCCAAGAAGACCATGTAAGAATATATGCATTACATGAATTAATTTCAAGATTGCGAGCCGCAGGTTTTAAAACCGAAATTAAAAGCTATACTAATGACATGTATAATGGCATGAATACCGAAACCATAATTTTGGCAAAAAAAATTAATCTTTAATTTTCTCTTTATAGATATGTGGATTTTTACGAATGCCTTTCTTAAAAATTTTGCGAATAGTCATACGCAATCCTGAATCGATATCTAAGATAAGATTTTTAAAAGTTTCGTTAGGTCTACCCCTAAACTTAGTGACGTGAAACCTGTCTGAATCTTTTAAAGCAACAGGACTAAAATAGTAGTTAGATATGCAGCAGCGGGCACTTTTTTCAGATTGGACTTTATTTACTGAATGCCAAGAATCTTGGTGTGTAGCCATAACAGCAAGCCTATTAAATTTACTTTCAATAACTAAAGGATCATTTTTAGGACCATGAGGCCAAATTTCTAAATGACCACCATTTTCTAGTTGCCAGTCTGGAGTAACGTAGTACAACAAATTAAGAACGCGCCAGCGTTCGCGCTTAGCATCGTGAGAATTATCTAAATGGGGATTCAAAAAATTATCATGCTCCATTAATGACAAACCACCAGCATATAATGACTCATCAGCTAACAACGTATCGATTCCAGTAATTTCACTAATGACCTCTACAACATCATTATGCTGAAACGCATAAAGAACATCTTCTAATAATTTGTTATGCTGATTCATTTGAGCAGTTACATACTTGTACTCTCTCATACTCTTTAATTGCTTCATTTCAGATTTCAGCGGAAATACTTTGAAGCAATTATTAGCCAATTCAACAGGTAAGATATCATCAATATAAAAAAAACCTATTCTGTCTTTCGATTCAGAATATTGTTGCTTTAATCTCGGCAATTCTTTGATTAACCTTTCACTAATCAGTTTCGCAATTTCCTTTGAATATTGGGCGTTCATTGATGATCTGTTATTATATGCAATTTAAGACTTTTAATTCTTATTTTCGCTTATATGATTTCGATACTCATACCTGTTTATAATTATAATATTGAACCATTAATAAAGGTACTTTCTGATCAAGTTTCAGGTACGAACACAGACTACGAAATCATAGTTATTGATGATGCTTCTACATCAATCAAATATCAAAAACAAGATCTTTTAAATTACAAAAATCTCAGTCTAATTCAATTAGATAAAAATATTGGTCGCAGTGCCATCAGAAATCTATTGGCCTCCAACGCTAATTATGAAAATTGTCTATTCATTGATGCAGGAAACCTACCTCAGTCAAAATCTTTTATCAATAATTATTTAGACAACTTAGATAATGAGGTGGTCATAGGTGGTATGGTTGAAGCTGATCGAAAGCCAAAAAAACCGTACCGATTACGATGGCTTTTTACAAAACAGAGAGAACGTTATTCTAATGATAAGGTCTATACTTCAGCCAATTTTATGATTAAAAAAGAAATCGTAAATAAATATCCGTTTGATGAATCCGTACTGCAGTATGGTTACGAAGACTTATTCTTTTTCAATACATTAAAAGCTAATTCTATTAATTTAGATTTTATTGACAACCCTGTAGTGCATGATTGCGAGGAAGATGCTTACCTATTTATGCGAAAAATAGAACAAGGACTAGAGAATTTGGCAGAATTTTCTGTCAAAAATTATGAACTTGTCAAGGAGAATAACATTGTAAAACTTTATCAACGCATTCATCGTTACAGATTAGATTCTCTTATGACAAGTGTTTTTAAACTAACCAGAGAAAGTATTTTGAAAAACCTAAATTCTGCTTATCCCTCAATGCTGTTATTTGATTTCTACAGGTTGGGCTATTTTTGTACCATGAAGCACAAACTGTAATGCCTATTTTTTCCGTTGTCATATCCGTTTATAACAAAGCTGAATACATTAAGAACACGCTTAACAGTGTTATCAACCAGTCATTTAATGATTTTGAAGTCATAGTAGTTAATGATGGTTCTTCAGATAATAGTTTAGAGATTATAAATTCTATTAATGATGAACGTATTTCTATTATTACAACCGAAAATCTTGGGGCTTCAATGGCCAGAAACAAAGGTATCGAAGCAAGTAAAAGTGACTTTATTGCACTATTAGACGGCGATGACTATTGGGACAAGAATTATTTAAAGACTATTTATGAAGCTATATCAAATTTTCCCAATCAAAATATTTTTAGTGTTGCCATAGCTCAGAAATATAAAAACAAAATTGTTCCTGTGAACTATAGTTTCAAACAAATAGAAACGTTCGGAATACATAATTTCTTTAAATCCAGTAAAAAGTACAGCCTACTTTCGAGTTCTAGTGTAGTTTTTCATAAAGATATTATTAAAAAAACAGGGAAGTTTGATCCCAGTATTGTGTCTGGCCAGGATACAGATCTTTGGATTCGTTTTGGACTACATTTTGACATTGTTTTCATCAACAAACAACTTGTCACCTATACGTACAATACCAACAGTCTATCAAATACAACTTTTAATTTAAGTCAAAAACCAAAATTTGACAACTACCGTACTTACGAAAAAAACAATCATCTACTAAAGGCCTACCTAGATAAGAATAGGTATTCAATGGCGATTCTAAGCAAATTTCAAAATGATATTAAGAGTTTTGAGTTTTACATCAATAACATTGATTTTTACAATTTAAACACCAAACAAAAACTACTTCTTAAAAGTCCATTATGGTGTCTTAAGTTACTTCAAAAAGTAAAATCAATAAAAGGAGAAAAGATATACTATCGTGAAGATTGATTTTTAAAATCCTCGTAAGCTCTAATATATTCATTCTCATTATACTCTGTAGAAGCCAAAACTAAGCAGACAGCTCCGGAAGAAAAATTATCAATTTCTCTCCATATATTAGTTGGAACAAATAAGCCTTGGGTGGGTTTATTAAGCATAACTCTCTTTTGAGATTCACCGTCATCTACGATAACCTCGAAACTTCCACTTAAGGCAATTATAACGGATTGTTGTTCTAAATGCGCATGACCACCTCTATAACTATCGCTAGGGACGTCGTACAAATAGTAAACCCTTTTAATATTAAAGGGAATTACGTCTTTTTCAATTACTGCAAGAGATCCCCTTTCATCATGAACCTTTGGAATCTCTATTAGGCTAGTATCTTTGAGCGTTGGCATTATTTTAATTTAATATCGATTTCCATTGCGAACCTATCTTCTCCATTGAAAATTTTTCAACACTGGAAGTAGCATTAGATTTACAATTCAAATATAATTTTTTATCCTCAATCATTCGATTAAGTGCATCTGCAAAAGCTAAGGGGTTATTATTCTCTACTAATAGACCATTTGTTTCATTTATTATTATTTCACTTGGCCCAGAATTACAATTCACAGATACTACAGGAACACCCAAATATAAGGATTCTACTAAGCTCATAGGAAATCCCTCATACTGACTAGTTAAAACTGTAAACAAGGCGTTACGCACCATTTGAAAGGGTTTCGCCATGTAATTAAAAAACAAAACGTGGTTATTTAAATTTAGCTGCTCTACTTTTTGTTGAAGGGTGTGTTTATCCTTACCATCGCCTAATAGAATCAACTTGATATTGGTTTCAGGCAACTTTGACATTTGATAAGCATCAATCAATAGAGTTAAGTTTTTAATACTATCCTCGATTCTGCCAAAAAATAAAATATAATCACCGTTGTTTTGGTTAGAATTCTTTAATTCATTAAAGCTATTTACTGCAATAGAATTATAAACAGTTTCAAGATTTTTAAAGCCATAATTTGCCCTTAACTTATCGGAAATCATATGCGACACACAAACAATTCTGTAAGAAGACCTATATAACCAACGTCCTAAGACCCTGTTTGAATGAACATAATTTCTGGTTTTAAAACTATGAACGCAATAAACGATTTTGATAGAACTATAAACTAATTTTGAAATTATTAATTCCTTGACAAAACCAATTCTCGTGCGGTTGTCAATAATATAGTCAAACTTATGTGTTCTTAGATATTTTTTAAAAACGAGTAATCGTTTCAATCGACCCCAACTAGAATCGTCTTTCGATTTCAAGAGTCCTAAATTTAAAAGCTTCCCTTTGTACGAATAATTAACCTTGTTAAGGACGGTAACAATATGTACTTCAAAACCCAATTCATCTAACATCTCTGAGAGCAAAGCTGAAGATCGTTCTGCACCACCACCACCAAGTGACGAAACCACAATGCAAACTTTTTTGATATTAGATTTAATCATTAAAAAGTATCTTTGAAACAAATGTAACGATATCTATGAAGATTTTACTTGTTGGCGAATATAGCAGACTTCATAACTCTTTAAAAGAAGGATTAGAAATGCTAGGACACAATGCCACTATCGTTGCACCCTATGACGGATTTAAAAAGTACGATGTCGATATTCTAATTAAAAAAAAGTATCAAAAAGGAATATCGAGACGTATAAAAAATATCATTTTCAAAATCTCAGGAATTGATCTGGTTTCTCTAAGTATTAAGCGACAAATCCTCAATCTTAAAACCCAATTAAGCAATTACGACCTAGTTCAATTTATTAATGAAGCCTCATTTGGATGTTTAGCTAAGACTGAAAGAGAAATTTTCGATCTTATAAGTAATTGGAATAAAAATAAGACCTTTTTACTCTCTTGTGGTACAGATTATATTAGTGTAAACTTTGCAAATGATGGGCTTATAAGACACTCATATTTAACACCATTTAAAAATGGAATGGATAAAAAGTCATTGAGTTCATATGGTCTTAAGTATCTCAAACCAGAATACAAGATTCTTCATGAACATATTTACAGTGCAATAACTGGTGTTATTGCATCCGACATTGATTATCAATTACCTCTTAAAGGGCATTCTAAATTTTTAGGTATGATTCCTAACCCTGTTAATACAGATTTACTTACATATAATACTCCTATCATTAAAGATAAAATTATCATCTTTCATGGAATTAATTCTGATAATTACTTCAAAAAAGGAAATGATATTTTTGAAGGTGCTTTAGCGGTGATTCAAAAAAAGTATAGCGAAAAAATTGAGATAATTTCTGTAAGAAGTCTTCCCTACAATGAATATATTAATGCTTATAACAATTGTCATATACTTTTAGACCAAATTTATGCGTACGACCAAGGTTATAATGCCTTAGAAGCCATGGCTAAAGGAAAAGTGGTTTTTACTGGAGCGGAACGCGAATGGCTCGATTATTACAACCTAGATGAAGATTTGGTTGCCATTAATGCCCTACCTGACATAAATTACATCGCAAAAAAGCTAGAATGGCTAATTAATAATCCAGATAAAATCAAAACAATATCAGAGAATGCAAAACAATTTATTGAAGACCACCATAACTACATAAAAAGTGCACAAACTTATCTGAATACCTGGATTAAAAATCTTTAATCCCCATTTTTGGCTATATACTTAAAGTTAGCCTTAATCACAAAAACAACGACAATAAAATAGATGATGTATCTCACAAAATGTGCAATAACAACACCTTCTGTACTGTAATATTGAATAAAAATTTTAGCGAGAATAAAGAACAATACTAAGGATAAAATCTCAGTAACAACAAAGCTTTTCACCAAGCGCTTTGCAAGAAATTGATGCGCCAATACTAAAGCACCTAACCGAATAAAATCTCCCATAAGTTGCCATTTGAATAAAGGCTCCATACCAGTAAAATCAGGATATATAATCTCGATGAGTATATTTCTAAAAAGATATACTAATACCATGCCTAATCCGAATATTGGCAATATGGTTTTGTAGATATTGACAACTTCATTTTTAAACTCGCTCTTACTATGAATATTTGCAAACTTCGGAATGACATAAAGTGTGAATAATCCAGTTGCGAATACCATATAGTTCTTTGAAATAAATGTCATTGCTGTCCAGTAACCCGCTTCATTTATATTAATGTCATCTGTAATGGTTGTTCTAATATTTATTTCAATATAACTCAATAAAAATGAAGATACGAATGACATGATTGTATAAGCTAACAGTTTACTCCTAAAGCTCAGATTTAAACCTATTGCCTTTAATTTCAAATGTTTCTTTAAAACTTTTCCAAACACAAGTACTAAAACGACCAACTGAATCACCGGTGCTAAGGCAATTGCTACTATCACGCCATCAAGTTCTTGAGTATATAGCCCAATCAATAAAGCGACTGTTCCTAGCAAATAACTAATTAAATCAATCTTAGCATAGCGTTTATAATCTGACAATCCGTTTAGGATACCATTTGCCGCTCTATTAACTGCAATAAAAGGCATAATCACAGCTAAAAATTGAAATACATAAATATACGCTTGCGAGTCAAAGAGGTAATTTGAAAAGTAATTGGCTCCGAAAAATAGAATCAGAGAGGATGCTACCGAGCCTACAATTAAAAAAACAAAAGCTGTTGAAAAAAACTGTGCTAAAACTGCCTGACGCTCCTTAAACTCTGAAACGTACTTGACTACTCCATTAAATATCCCAAGTGTAGAGGTACTTGTGAGCATAACCATAAGGTTACGCACTTGACCAATATTAGCAATACCTGCTTCACCAATCATAATTGCCAAAACCCGTTGAATAAAAACCGAAACAATAAGCCTTATGGATATTACAATAGCGTTAAGCGAAGTAATCTTGAGCACAATATTATCCTTGATGAATTTAGGAAGCTTCAAATCACTATCATTTAAAAATCTTCGTTGCCATTATCATTCAAAATACCAAAAAGTGAACTGCCAAAAATTAAGATCACAATAGCAAAGTGCATTAAATAACTTAAACAATACCCCATAACTGCCCCTTTTAATCCATAAAAATCAATTAAATATATACTTGAAACATACATAATAACAACTAAGAATACCTCGATAATGATAAAATGTGCAAACATCTTTTTTGCTAAAAACTTGTAGGCAATTACCATAGACATTACGCGCATAAAATCACCTAGAATTTGATAACCGAACAAATCTTCTATAGGTCTAAACTCTTCTGTAAATAGCAGGGTTACCAACAAACTTCTGCTCAAATAAATAACCCCCAAAATTGCAGCGAATAGAGGCAAAATCGTCTTGTAAAAACTAAAGACCTCTTTTCTAAATTCTTTACGGGAATCTATTTCAGTAAATCGAGGTAAGATATAAAGGGCCATTAAAGAATTTATAAACATAAGATAATAATCAGACACACGTGTAACAGCTGTCCAATACCCTGCTTCCTTAATTCCAATTTCTGAAACAATATAATTTCTAATAATAATACAAACTATTGGCAGAGCAATTGACGAAACTAATGCCATGACCATAAATGGGCTTAATTTACGTAATATGGAAAATCGTATATCAGAAATATTGATGTAAGACATTAAATTTTTACGAAAAGCAATACCAACAAGGGTTATAAGCAAATTTAAAGCTGGAGTAATAACAACAGCAATTAAGGCACCATCAATTTTATCTTGCCAGATAAGTAACAGCGTCACAGAAAGTCCCAGTATTTGACCTATGATATTTATTATTAAAAGAATCTTGTACTTTGAAAAGCCATTCATAATTGAAAACACAAACATGTTTAAAGCATAGAATGGCAGGACAATGGCTAAAGTCTCAATGACGTAAGAATAATTATTATTAAGAAAGACAAAGTCATTAATAAATTCAGCATTATAATAACATAGAAAGGCTAAGACTATTGATATAAAAAATCCGAGATAAAAAACTGTGGAAAGAACTCCGCTAAGCTTACTTGACTCATATTTGTATTGACTAATAAATTTTACAACGCCTTTGTATAATCCTGCAATGGAAATTGATTGTACTGCATTAAAAAAGTTTCTCAAATTGCCGATAAGAGCCATTCCTTCTGGACCCACAAAAATGGCTATAAACTTAGAAATGAGAATACCTGCCACAATCTTAATAGTTATGTTAGCTGTATTAAGACTTGCGGCTTTGATTAATACTTCGTTGTTGATATAGTGAAAAAACTTTTTCAATTAATAGGCATTTAAGATGTCAATAACAGATTGCACTTCTATTTCTGACATTATGGGACTTATTGGTAAACTCAACACTGTGTTATGTAAGTGGTTGGTTATTGGTAAATTAAGGTGGCTAAATTGGGACAAAGCACCTTGTTTGTGAGGAGGAATTGGATAATGAATTAGACTCTCTATGTTATGAGAATCGAGATACTCAATAAAAGCTCTCCTATCTTCAACTTGAACTACAAAAGCGTAGAAAACATGATTATTAGAATAATTATAAAAAGGCAATTTAATTTTCTCATTTTTTATACCCTTTATATAGGCCTTCGCAATTGTCCTTCTAGTTTCATTATCTGTATCGAGCACTTTTAACTTAATGCTTAAAAAACTCGCCTGGATGTCATCTAATCGACTATTGAAGCCTATAATATCATTTCTATATTTTTGACGACTACCATAATTACGCAACAATCTAACGCTAGCTTTTAGTGATTCATTATTTGTAGTTATTGCCCCACCATCGCCAAGCGCACCTAGATTTTTACTCGGATAAAAACTAAAGGCAGCCGCATCTGACAAACTACCTGCCTTACCCAAATCACAAACTGCTCCATGTGCTTGCGCCGCATCTTCAATCAGAAGTAAATTATATTCTTTTGCTAAGCGTTGTAGACCACCCACGTCGGCAAGTTGTCCATACAGGTGCACCATAATTATGGCTTTAACATCATTATTAAAAGCCAAAGAGGCTTCCATAGTGGATAAATTAAAGGTATCTGCATGTGGTTCTACAAAAACTGGTTGTAACTCCGCATGAAGAATGGATAAAATAGTTGCAATAAAAGTATTTGCAGGAACTATAACCTTATCACCTTTCTTAAGTCGACCAAGATGAATATACCCTTTTAAAATCAAGGTTAACGCCTCCATTCCATTAGCAGTACCAACACAATATTTTGTACCACAATATTGAGCAAACTCAGACTCAAATTTTAAGACATTATGACCAAGTATAAATTGAGAACTATCTAAGGACAACCTAAAAGCAGCCTCAAAATCATCACGAAATCTATTATTTATTCTATGTAAATCTAAAAACTTAATCATTTCACTACATCTTCTAACTTGCTATAATTAATTGTCTCAATACTATAGAAGTTTTGAGTAATTGATCTTGCACCAAAGCCTTCTTTCCAAAACTGTAAGCCCTTATTAATAAACTGTCCTTGGTCTGTATTAGACGTTCCAAAACTAAAAAAGGATTTATGAGCAAAGACTTCCTCAACTAAGTGAACGTGCAAAAAGTCCAAACTACCTAATTCACTTCTATTGTCTGTTCCAGAAATATATTGGCAGTGCACAACTTGTTCATTTTCAAAAACAGTTACTCCTGCAACTATTCCGTTCAAATGATATGCGTTAAATTGTCTTATATTATATGGGAATTTAGATTTTAGTAACTTAATTTCATCTAAGCTATGTAAGGGCTTAACACCATGTTTAGACTTTAAATTTGGAATTAAAATCGAATTCCAAAAGAGCTCAAAACTATCAACCTCCTTAACGCTTAGTTCATGTTTTTGTCCTCGTTTTAATCCTTCTTTTCGACTGCTTGAAAATTTTTTAAAATTCTTATCAATAACAGAAAGCATATCTGTTCTTTGAAGCTTAGCTCTGAGCTTGAAACAGATATAGGCCAAAGGATTATTAGTAGAATTTTTATGATACACAAAAGGTAGTTCCTTCAAATAAAGTTGATCTACCTGGTTCTCGTTTAAAAACTCTAAGATAGATTTAAATATTTCTATATATCTTAAAGTTTTTAAATCATCATTATAAATTAAACCTCCATAGCTTAAACCTTGATGTGAATAAAGAACATTATCAACTTTATTGGCAGGTAATAAAGCAACAAGCCTTTCATTAGCATAAATCATTAATGAAAAATCATTAAACCTATCGCTATGATAATCCATAAAATCTCTGAAAAACAAAAATGTGTCTTGGTTGCTTTTTAAAACAAATGCATCCCAAACTCCCTTATCAGAGGACCTGTATGGTGAAACCCTATAATGTTGCATATTTCAAAAATAGGTTTAATTATTTATTTAGTTATTGCAGGTTTCATTTTTTAATTAAAGAGCCATATTATTCTATATTAGCAAAAACTGAAATACAAATTGTCATTATCCAAGATTTTTGCAGACCCGTTTAGGATTTTATTTTATCTAATCCTTTGTTTTTATGTAGTGTTTTATGGTCCATATGGTATAGAAGATGGCGATATGGGATCAATTTTTGGGATTTCTTGGAGCATGTATAATGGGTATTTTCCACATCGTGATTTTGTTTATATAAAACCTGCCTTTTCTCCATTTTTCCACTCTTTACCGCTATATATCAGTGAAGACTATGGATACTTAATTAATCGCTACTTTTATTTTATTCAGGTATTTAGTTATTCTTACCTAGCAAGTAGAATAGCTTTTAAAGTTCTTAAACTGTCAAGTAAAAATCTGTATTTCATTGCCATTTTAGGAGCTTTAGTCTCTATTCACAACTACCCGCCTATGCCTTGGAATACCATTGATGGCATCTTTTTTAGTGTTCTAGGATTATACTTTCTGGTAAGTTTTTCAAAGAAGAGTTGGTCTTTAATACTTAGTGCGCTCTTCCTTTTTCTAGGCATCTTATGTAAACAATCTTTTTTCTTCTTTCCATTAGTTATTGGCTTGTTTATAATATTGAGAAAAGATTGGAAAACTATTGGTGTTTTGGGCATTTGCGGCATTAGTTTGGTCGCCTTATTTTTATTACTTTTTTGGCGGCAAAATGCTTTAGATCCCTTTATTGAACAGTTATTCAGTTTTACCACAGGAACCAGTTTTATCGATACAGCCCTAAAGTCTTATTATCTAGCCATAAAAGGCAATATCATCTCTATTGTTATTTCCATTGGAATTCTTTGGTTATTGAACAAATACAGCTCTAAAAATGTTAAATTCTTTGCCTTACACCTAATTGTTGTAGCCATTTTCCTCTGGCTATACTGGACCAACCAAAGCCTGTATACTCATGCTAAATATGGTATTATTCATCTGTTATGGTTAAGCGGAATGTCATACAGCTTATTCAAATCCTTTTACAATCGTAAATATGATATATTGGTGATTATGTTTGCACTGGGGTGGTGTGCATCAATAAGTAATGGCTATAACACACCAATCGATTTTTCCACGCCGTCAATACTGTTTCTGGCTTTATTAAGTTTTAAGGATTTTCAAAGAATCCAAAAATGGTTGGGTATTTTAATAATTGGGTTATACTTAGGTACTTTCTACTATGGCTATCAATTTCCTTATCGCGAAAAGCCTAGAAAAGAACTAACGCATCATGTGGGAGATATTTTTCCACGACTAAATTCAGTATATACGCATGTATCTAGATATGAGAAATATCGGAATCTGAAAGAGCTGTCCGAAAGATATTCCAACTATACAATTTTACCATCAATGACCTTGGGACATTATATTACCAATACGGTGAATCCTATTGGTGTGGATTGGGTTTTTAATCATCATTTAGCAAATGAACTTCAAAACTACAAACAAAAATTAAAGACTAAAAATGTTACGGTCTTTATTGAAAACTTTGAGAATCATCAAGATAATTATGAAGAAAGCTCACAACTAACAATGCATGTTGTTAAGCACTGGAATCTCATTGAAAAAACTGAATACTTTAGAGTATTTCAAAAACCATAATTAAAAAAATAATAGCTTTGTAATAGTAGCACGTCCTATGAGTAAACAAAATGAGTTCCTTTCTTTAGTCATTCCGCTTTATAACGAAGCAGAAAATATTTCTCCGTTACTAGAACACATTGATAAGGCACTTTCTTCGTTCGACTTTGAAATTATTTTAGTTGACGATTTCTCTACAGACAAGACAGTTCATATTATTAAAAGTCACAACCACGAAAAGGTTAAACTTATTGAGTTGCGAAAAAATTACGGGCAAAGTTCTGCCCTAGCTGCTGGCTTAGACCATGCGAATGGTGACTATATTATAACCTTAGATGGCGATTTGCAGAATAATCCTAAGGATATACCTACAATGCTTAACAAATTAAAAGAGGAAGATTGGGATGTAGTAGTGGGTATTCGCACTAAAAGAAAGGATAGTTTCTTAAAAAAACTACCATCTAAAATTGCTAATTTTTTAATCCGAAAGGCAACAAAATTGAACATTAAAGATCACGGTTGTGCTCTTAAAGTATTTAAGAAAGACATTGCCAAAGAGCTTAATCTATATGGAGAAATGCATCGTTTTATAGGATTACTCGCCTATTTAAATGGCGCTCGTGTAAGTGAAATTGAAGTTAGCCATCAACATAGAATTCATGGAAAATCTAAATACGGATTGGGAAGAACATTTAAAGTTGTTAATGATATACTTCTAATTTTGTTTCAGCGCAATTATCTGCAAAAACCATTATACTTACTGGGTAATCTTGGAATATTTTTCTTTTTAGTCGGTACGATTATCAATATCTATTTACTTATAGAAAAGTTCTTAGGGAACGATATCGGAGACCGACCATTGCTCATCTTGGGTGTTCTGTTACTGCTTGTAGGAGTCCAACTTTTTACAACGGGTATAGCAATCGATCTTCAGATGAGGACTTATTACGAAACCCAAAACACGCGTCCCTATAAAATCAGAACGATAACTGAATTTGACAAGTAAAAAACATTTAGTGTCAGTGTCTGCTTTTTGTTAAATAAAATAAATTCACACTAAAAATGGCCAAATTAGCAATGATTATTGGTAAACCTATTCTTAACGTTGGCATTAAAAACCCGTAGATAATAAAAAGTATGCAGCCAGTCATATTTACCAGTCGAAGCTTCTTAACATCTTTCATGGTAAAGGAAATTAGCACCATTAACGACGCTAGATAGCCGATATATTCTGTACCAGTTATTCCAAAAAGTTCCATTTACTTAAAGGTTCTTTGCACGCTTTCTATCAACTTCCTTTAGTAGAATTTTACGCAAGCGTAAGTGATTTGGTGTTACCTCAACATATTCATCTTTTTGAATATATTCTAATGCCTCTTCCAATGAAAACTTAATAGCAGGTACAATTTTAGCCTTATCATCTGCACCAGCAGATCTAACATTACTTAGCTTCTTAGTTTTAGTTACGTTAACGACCATATCATCACCTCGTGAGTTTTCACCAATCACTTGACCTTCATAGATATCCTCACCCGGATCAATAAAGAATTTTCCACGTTCTTGTAACTTATCAATTGAATAAGGAATCGCTGTGCCATTCTCCATAGAAACCAGAGATCCGTTTTGACGTTCTGGAATACCACCTTTTAAAGGTTGGTATTCTTTAAATCGATGTGCCATGATAGCTTCACCAGCAGTTGCTGTTAATAATTGATTTCTTAAACCAATAATCCCACGAGAAGGCACTATAAATTCGCAAACCATGCGTTCTCCTTTGGCTTCCATACTTAGCATTTCACCTTTACGCATGGTAACCATTTCAATAGCTTTACCAGAAACATGTTCTGGTAAGTCAATGGTCATTTCTTCAAATGGCTCACACTGTGCTCCATCAATGTCTTTTATAATTACTTGAGGTTGCCCTATTTGTAATTCATAGCCTTCTCTGCGCATAGTTTCAATAAGTACAGACAAGTGTAATACACCTCTACCGAAGACCATAAACTTATCTGCACTATCCGTATCTTCAACTCTTAAGGCCAAATTCTTTTCTAGCTCTTTAGTAAGACGTTCTTTGATATGGCGTGAGGTAACATACTTGCCATCTTTACCAAAAAATGGAGAATCATTTATGGTAAAAAGCATGCTCATCGTTGGTTCATCTATTGCGATAGTTTTTAAACCCTCTGGATTTTCTATATCTGCAACAGTATCACCTATTTCAAAACCCTCTAAACCAACAATTGCACAAATATCACCAACCCGAACTTCCTCAACCTTTTTACGACCTAAGCCTTCAAACGTATGAAGTTCTTTAATTTTACTTTTAACTATAGCACCATCACGTTTAACTAAAGATATCTGTTGATTTGCTTTTAAGGTTCCACGTGTTAATCGTCCTATTGCAATTCTTCCAGTAAAGGAAGAGAAATCTAAAGAGGTAATTAACATTTGCGTGGTCCCTTCCTCAATTTTTGGTTCCGGAATATGTTCAATTACCATATCCAACAACGGTTCTATATTGTCCGTTGGATTTTGCCAATCTTCACTCATCCAATTTTGTTTGGCTGAACCATAAACGGTTGGAAAATCTAACTGCCACTCCTCTGCACCAAGTTCAAACATAAGATCAAAGACTTTCTCATGTACCTCGTCTGGAGTACAATTTTCCTTATCAACTTTATTTATAACAACGCAAGGCTTTAAACCTAAATCTATTGCCTTTTGAAGTACAAATCGTGTTTGTGGCATAGGACCTTCAAAAGCATCAACCAATAGTAAAACACCATCAGCCATATTTAAAACACGTTCTACTTCACCACCAAAATCGGCGTGACCAGGAGTGTCAATTATATTAATTTTAGTGTCTTTATATACCACAGAAACATTTTTAGACGTAATTGTAATACCACGTTCACGTTCCAAATCGTTATTATCTAAAATAAGATCTCCTGTATTCTCATTATCACGGAATAACTGACAGTGATACATAATTTTGTCGACTAGTGTTGTCTTTCCGTGGTCTACGTGCGCAATAATTGCTATATTTTTAATCTTCGTCATAATGGAAGCTGATTTTAAGCGCGCAAAGGTACACCTAAATAAACGCAATTCGTTAATTTATTGTTATATTTTATCAATCGCTTAATTTCAGATCTTAATTTTACGTTTAAGCAATGGGTAATTGTATAAGCCTTTACTAATCAGCTGCTAATTGGGCTTCTTACCTCTGAACCCTAAAATTCGTACTTATGAAAACAGTTAGCAAATTCACAAACCTTGTCCCTTATCTCTATTTTTTATCGGTAATTGCTTATTGGTTTACCGCAGTTAACAGAAGGGATGGTATGTCTGCATATCCCATTTTGTTATTTGGAATTCCGTTTTTATGGCAATTAATTCGACCTAGTAGAAGGTTGAACTTCTCTTTAGGAATAGTCTTTGTTTGTCTATCTTCCTATTTGATTATGGCTTACATATCAAATGCCTTAAGCATTCTTAATTGGTCAGAATCTGCTCAGCAATTATTGTTTTACAGTGGCGTATTGGTTATTGGTAACTTTATAATGTCCCTGTGGATAATCCGAAATAGTATCAAAAAGGTTTTTTAAAATGTTATCTTTACGACTTAATATTTAAGTCTTAAGAAGTGGTTGCTATTCCTAAGTTAAAACATACAGATTCAAATAATTTCTTTTTGCTTTGTGGCCCATGCGCTATTGAGGGAGAAGACATGGCTTTACGCATTGCCGAAAAAGTGGTATCTATCACTGATAAATTACAAATACCTTATGTGTTTAAAGGCAGTTTTAAAAAAGCCAATCGTAGTAGAATAGATAGCTTTACAGGAATTGGTGATGAAAAGGCCCTAGAGATATTACATAAAGTTTCTGAGACTTTTGATGTACCAACAATTACTGATATTCATGAAGTATCAGATGCTGCTTTGGCAGCACAATATGTAGATGTCCTTCAAATTCCAGCATTCTTAGTAAGACAGACAGATTTAGTTGTTGCTGCGGCTAAAACAGGTAAGGTTGTAAATCTAAAAAAAGGACAATTTATGAGTCCAGAAAGCATGAAATATGCCGTACAAAAAGTTAAGGATGCAGGCAATGAAAAAGCATGGATTACTGATCGCGGCACTATGTTTGGTTACCAAGATATGGTTGTAGATTTTAGAGGAATCCCTACCATGAGACAATATGCACCTACAGTTCTAGATGTTACCCATTCTTTACAACAACCCAATCAATCAGTGGGAGTTACCGGAGGACGTCCAGAAATGATTGAAACCATCGCACGTGCTGGTGTGGTTAATAATGTAGACGGTCTATTTATTGAAACGCATTTTGATCCAGCCAATGCAAAAAGCGATGGTGCAAACATGCTACATCTAGATAAATTAGAAGGTTTATTAACTAATTTAGTAGCTATAAGACAACTTGTATCTACCTTTTAGTCTTATTAGGTTTTAAAATAAGTTTAAAAGGGTTGGTGTTGATCTCCATTTGTTTTTGAAGGACATAAACCACAATCTCGTCATCTATATCTTCAACCGTTTTAAAGCGCAGTGAACGAATTGATTTTCGATTGGCATCAATAAATTGATCGACGTACTTATCCATTTTATCGTAATGCCAAAATGCAAAATCAACATAATCCTTAGATTGATTTAAGAAACATAAGGGTATGCCATTATTATAATAGAATGGAATCTTCCACTTATATAACAATTCGGCATCTGGAGCAACAGCTTCAATAATGGTTTGAAGTTGCATTAAAATAGATTTATAAGGCTCCTCTTGCTTTAATATGTAGGTTTCAGCTGGATTCAAGATTTAATTAATAAGATTAAGAATCCCAATAACTAAAAGTCCAATACCAATAATGGCTTTAAAAGGCACTAGTTTTGCCGAAAGTTTACGCAAACTTGTTTCTAGAGCTGGGACTTTACCAAATACATGAGTGAGTAATAAAAGTCCACCCAATAAGCTCGTGATATTGAAAAGCCAATTATGACCTCCAAAAATTCTAAGTAGACTTAGAACAACAAGTGCACCACCAATAAGTGTCTGAAATGGTGCAAGTACACCTGCAATTTTATTAAAGAAGTTACTTTCTCCATCCCATTTATCAAGGGTTGCCAAACCAAGTAGAATGCCTCCACAAAGATTAGCTATTGTTAAAAGTGTTACCATGACTGATTGAATTTAAGTTATGAGATAAATTTAATCAATATCCACCAAAATAATTTTGTGAGAATGAAATAAAATCAATTACTTTGTATTTCAAAGTACTTTTTATTATGAGCAGCGAAGACTATTTAAAAGACATCAGTGAGATAAAAAATTTAATGAATAAGTCCTCAAGATTTATTTCCTTGAGTGGACTTTCAGGTGTTTTAGCTGGGATTTATGCCCTAGTAGGTGCAGCTGCTGCATATTGGCTAGTTATTAATCATAGTGCTGGTAAACTTTACATATTTCACGGCTGGGTCTTTTGGACGTGTATGGCTATTTTAGCTATGATTGCAGTACTAAGTGCTATTACTGGTATAATACTTACAACACGCAAAGCAAAACAAAACAACGAGAAAATCTGGGATAATTCCTCACGCAGACTTTTGTTTAATTTTCTAATTCCTTTAGTCGTTGGTGGTATTTATTGCCTAATTATATTGGACCAAGGAAGATATGGCCAAACTGGAGGATTGATGTTAATTTTTTATGGATTGGCCTTGGTTAGTGCATCAAAGTATAGTATTGGAGATATTAAATATTTGGGCTACATAGAAATAGTTTTAGGCCTAATTGCAAGTTACTATCCAGGCTCCGGATTTTGGCTTTGGGTTATAGGCTTTGGTATTATGCATATCATTTATGGAGCTTGGATGCATTTTAAATATGATAGAAAATGAAAAGACATATAACCACGATTTACATTTTAGCTTTGTTCTTGCTTGTATTTTCTTGTGATTTAGATAAAGGACAATTTACAATTTCAAATGAAAGTGATTTTGATATTGAAGCATTATCTATCGCGCCTGATGCAGATAATAGAATGATTAGTCTTAAAAAAGGCGAAACAGTTGAACACAATATTAATATGAAAATGGTAAATACTGATGGTACCTATCGTTTATCATTTAAAAATGAAAGTACTGGTCAAACCATAACTCGAGCCTTTGGTTATTATACTAATGGTTATCAGGTGGAGGATAATATGAATATTAGAATTTTGAATGATACTATTGTTTTTAACAGTAAATTTAATTCATCATATTAATAATTAGAATCTTGCTTTTGCAAGACCTATTATGAGCATAATAACCAACATAAATAAACTTTTTGATCATAGAATTAGATTAGGCATCATGTCAATTCTTATGGTAAATGAGTATGCCGATTTTAATACGCTCAAAGAGTTACTTGGAGCTACTGATGGTAATTTAGCCAGTCATACCAAAGCTCTAGAGAAAGCGGAATATATCTTGGTAGAAAAGCAATTTATTGGCCGAAAACCTAACACAAGGTATAGTGCTACAAAACTTGGAAAGGCTGAGTTTAAAAAGCATATTGAAGCTTTAGAAAAATTAATTAAAAAGACATAAACTATTTTTTTAACTATTTACTTTGTTTTTCAAAGTACTTTAAATATATCTAAATGAAGAACGTTATATTATTTATTGCAGCAGTCTTGTTCAGCACACTATTCTACGAAAAAAGTATTGGACTCAACTTATGTATATTTAGTGTACTCACCGTAATCATTTTATTCATTAATAATAAAAATGATTTCAAAACTAAAGACGCTATTTTCTATACTGCCTTGTACTTAGGGACTGGAATCGCTGTTTTCTTTCATGATTCAAGCCTGACCATTATGGCAAATTTAGTCGCCTTTTTTACATTGATTGGTAGATTATCCCAAAATAAAACGTCAATTTATGTCAATTGGCTCAATGGACTCTACACTACTATTGCAGGCTGGTTTCATCGCAACTTTGCCATTAATGAAACGACGCAGAGTGTAGAACCAAAAACAGATATTGACTATTTACACATTGCTAAAATCATCATTATTCCCAGTATCATTGTAATTATATTTATAGGGCTTTATCAAAATGGAAATCCGCTGTTCAGTGAGCTGATCAATAAAATCGATTTCAGCTTTTTCAATATTCAATGGGTGCTTTTTGCAGGATTAGGTTATTATCTATTTTCAAACATCTATCAACCGGTAATTGTAGAACCTGCAACTTCTGAAGATATTGCTCTTGGAAATTCGCTTTTAAAAACCTCTAAATTTTCAATTCCAAAGCTCAAAAAGGAAAATCAATTAGGCATCATTCTTATTGCAATGCTCAACGTTTTGATTGTGATTTTCCTAATCACCGAGATTACTTTTATTTTAACAAACCTAGACATAAGAGCTTCTGTTTTATCAACACAAGTTCACAATGGTATTAATGCACTTATTGCATCCATTGTCATTGCTATAATCATTTTATTATACATATTCCGCGGAGATCTTAATTTTTATAAGGACAATGCCATAGTGAAGCACTTGGCCTTCACTTGGATATTATTAAACATACTACTGGTGATAAGTATCGCAATTAAAAATGGACAATACATCTACTATTTTGGTCTAACCTACAAGCGCATTGGCGTTTTGATTTACCTCATCCTTGCCATAACTGGCTTAATAACAACACTTAACAAAATCAACACCATTAAAAACATCCGATACTTGATGCGATGCAATACCAAAGCAGTATTTTTTGTTTTAATCCTTACAAGTCTAGTGAATTGGGATTATCAAATCACTCATTATAATTTCAACTATGCCAAATCAATGGATGTGCCTTACCTCATTGAGCTATCTGATAATAACACACTTCTGCTTAAAGACCAACTTGACAAAAATGAGCTTAATGAAGAGCATGCAAGCAGAATTGAAAACAAATACTACCACTATATGCTTGAATTAGAAAATAATTCTTGGCAAGAATGGCAGTACGACAATTTTAAACTATAGATCTGAAACTATGGAAACTTTTGTGTTTATAGTATTACTAATTACGGTGTCATTAACTTTTGTTTTTGTGCGACTGAGTATATCCTTAATATTTTGGTTAGTCACTGATTCCAAGGATAAATATGCTGTATTCAAAAAGTTTTTCCCCTATTATATTATCATTTTGACTGCTTTGTCAATTTACACCCTTAAACTTCTAGATTTTAGTTACGCCGCAACATACTATTTCGGTATTGTGCATGTCATTGCCCTTTTTATTTGGAGAGGCGAACTGAAATCTTATAAAAAGAAAATCACCGATTTTGCCGTTGAACCAAATCAAACCCATCTACCATGAACACCCTCTTTACATATTTAAAATATCAAAGAAAGCAACTTATTATTTGGTTGTTCGAACATTCACAGCACATATACACATCATTTTTTAAAACACACGAAAGTTGGGATATTACCAAATCGGATTTAATACAACTTCCTAAACCTACATTTGGAAGACACCTTGGTGCATTCTTAGAAAAGAATAATTTTGAATTAATTCAAAAAGTTGAACGTCACGATTGCTATCATGTGCTTTGTGGCTATAGCACTAAAGTAGAAGACGAAATTGCTTTACAATGCCTTTGCTATGGCAATGGTAAACGCAGTCCATATCTGTATGGTGCTATAATCCTTGGTGTTGCCATATTACCAGACTATTATGACTACTATTTTAAGTCTTATAAAATAGGAAAGCGCGCACATCCGTTTCATCATTTCGACTACAAAAAGCTATTAAACGTATCTATTTCAGACCTCAGAGCTGCTATTTTTTCAAAAGCAGAAATCCAAAATCTCAACCTTAGTATGGCTTGAAAAAAATCAAAATTATAATGCTCATAATTATTCTCATTACATTTGGTGTTATTGCTACTTACCACTGGATTAATTATAAAACTAATCATCTTGTTTTCGATAACGTTGATCGCATCCCTAAAAACAAAGTTGGACTACTTTTAGGTACTGGTAAATATGTAGCAAGTGGAAACATCAACCTGTTCTATTTATATCGGATAGATGCTACCGTAGCACTTTACAATGCAGGTAAGATTGAATATGTTCTTGTGAGTGGTGATAATGGACGTAAAGACTATGATGAACCATCAGACTTTAAAAAAGACCTAATTGAAAGAGGTATACCTGGAAACAAAATTTTTCTAGACTATGCAGGCTTTAGAACTCTGGACTCGGTTGTAAGAGCTAAAGAAATATTTGGACAGACGTCGATTACATTTATTTCGCAAGAATTCCATAACCAACGTGCTATATATATTGCAAATCATTTTGATATTAAGGCCGTAGGGTTTAATGCCAAGGATGTTTACAATAAACACTTTAGAGAATATTTAGCTAGATCTAAAGCTAGTCTTGATTTGGTGTTTAATGTACAACCTAAATTCTTGGGAGAAAAAATCGTCATTCAATAATTATTATGAAAGTACAATTCAACAAATACTATCTAGTCTTAGCACATTCAATATTTCTTATTGAGTTAGCCATAGTATTTATAATTAAAACAGGATGTATTCGCTATACGTTCGGTGATTATTTAGTGGTTATTTTTTTGTACGTAATTTTTAGAGGAGGCACTAATATGAGTGTGAGGGCCTCAGCCTTGGTCGTCCTCTTAATTGCTTACTGTATAGAATTATTGCAGCTCACGCCATTTTTAAGCTTATTGAACCTACATGATAGTTTTACTGCAAAATTAGTTTTTGGCAGCACCTTTCAAATTGGCGATCTTACAGCGTATACCCTCGGAATTTTAACAATTCTCATTATTGAATTTTACTATGGAAACCATAAAAGCACTCGTACTCTCAAAATTTAAAGGCTTATCTCTTGTTGTAGTTACTATACTTTTTAGTATCACAGCTTTAATGGTACGTATTAAACTCAACAAATCCTTTTTTTATCTTTTTTTAGTGTGGAATGTATTCCTTGCAATAATTCCATATATCATCAGTATGTACCTCAACTCTAAACAACAAGTTAGCGACTGGAAATTGGGATTTTGGTTCTTAGCATGGTTAGCGTTTTTGCCAAATGCTCCATACATTGTCACAGATCTAATTCATTTAAGATTAAGTGATGATAGCTTACTATGGTTTGATGTACTAGTGGTGTTGTCTTTTGCCCTAACAGGATTACTTTTATTTTACCTATCAATCTTTGATATGCAAACAATAATCTTCTCAAGGTTTAAAAGAATCCCAAAACGTACAGTCACCTACACAATACTTTTTCTATGCAGTTTTGGAGTATATCTTGGACGGTTTTTACGTTATAACTCATGGGAAATCATCAGCAATCCGCAAGTTTTGATTTCTGATGTTTTTAATATTTTAATATCACCCTTTCAACATTCTGAAGCTTGGCTATTTACACTAGGATTTGGAAGTTTTTTAGTCCTAGGCTATTGGATTTTTAAATCCTCTATGCTTCACCATCCACATAATTCTGAAGGTAACTAAAACGCTCTGTAAGTTTTCCTTCACCTGTTGTGATTTTGGCTCGGTTTAAAATACCGTTTTCATCTTCATTAAAAAATGCAGGAATCACATGCTCAACAAAGGTTTCACCAAAACCTTCACTAGCGTCTTTTGGCAACTCACAAGGCAAGTTATCCACTGCCATTACTGTAATTGCTCCTTGAGCATCAAAAGCTACTTCTTTTTCAGTTTCTGGATCATAGCCATAAAATGGATCTGCAATAGTGGAAGATCTAATGGTACTTGCCACAGGTCCATCGATATCGCAAGAGACATCTGCCACTAAATTTATTCTAAAATCTGGATGTTTAGCATCGTCTCTTGTAAATAAATACGGTGCATTGTTACCATAGAAATGTCCTGCAATAAAATAGTCTGTCACCTTTGCATAGGCCATAAAATTACTTTCATAACCAGAGGGATCCTTATAGAACTCAAACTTATCACCTACTTTACCATCTTTTCTTTTGGCATACTCCATGACATCAGCCATGACATAAACAGGTTCGTTAAAATCTGAAGTTAAGTATAAGGCATCACTAATTTCTTTTATTCCTAAATGATCTAAAATTTCTTTTGCACCATAGGCTACTTTGCCAGTTCCAGTCAAAAGTATTTTTATGTTTGGAATGGTAATTTTATCTAACTCTGCCTTTACTTCGTTTAAGTCTGCTAAAGACTCAACCTTTGGTAATTCAAATAAGCCATCTCGCAGTCCCAATGCTCTAAAGCCGTTGTAAGCACCTACCAATCCAGCATAACGACCAAACCCAATAAGCCTTGCGCCATTTTCTTTTATAATGGTTTCATGATCGTACATTTCAATATTCTTTTCTAACATTGCCCTTAATAATTTACGATTATAAGGCTGCTTTTTTATCGTATGTGAGAAATAGAAATACTTTTTATTAGGGATTAAATTTTTAATAGGTACTTCCTTAACACCAATCATAACATCGGCATCAGAAACATCATCGGTTACCTCGAAACCCTCTGCTTCATAAGCTTCATCCGGAAAAACTCTAATATCTGAAGACTCTACAATAAACTCAACATCAGGAAATCGCTTTCGAGCTTCTGCAAGCGTTTCAGGAGAAAACACAACACGTCTGTCTGGTGGATTTTTACGTTCTTTAATGATGGCGAATTTCATACGATTAGCGTTTAATAACTGACAAAAACGTCAAAAAATAGCTGTGGAATAATTTTTGCACGAAAATAAATGGATTTAAGAGGTTGCACAACTTTTTTTGTAACTTCGCCATCCTTTTTAATGAAAACTTGGGGTCGACTGGTTTTGACAGCGAGATTAATTAAATGGTAAGCACGTCGTGTAATGGTTTTGAAACACGTAAAACGCTAGACCAAATTTTAAACGGCGAGAATAACTACGCTTTAGCTGCATAATCTGAATTACAGTAGGATTAGGCCTCGGCTCACAAGGTGAGCAAGCTTTATGTCTCCAGAAAGCCTTGGTTAATGGCGTTCTTTTTAGAGGCATCGTAAATATTAACTAAGATTGGGTAATGCTTTAATGCCCTTTCGAGATTTAAAAGCTAAGTAATAAGTAGGCTGTCTTTAGCCAGCTTATTATCTAAAAACTAAGAATAGACTAAACGTGTAGAAAGCTCTTTAGTGACTTGTTTGGACGAGAGTTCGATTCTCTCCGACTCCACTACAAAGCCTCATATTCAAATAAAATATGAGGCTTTTACTTTTTTAATTTAGAAAAGCAATGCTAAGGTAATTTCCTATCTTTTGTATCGCTTAATTAAAAATTTAGACTAATAGTACCAGGGAGATTTAGATGGTCATTATAATATTTACGGAAATTCTTTGCGTTAATATAATCCATTTTTAAAACTTTAATTCCTTTAAAAATAGATTAGTATAATGTTAAAAAGGGCTACCTATTTGACAAAAATTCTTAATGATAAAAAAAGTGAGCTTCATTTAAACAAGCTCAATAGTTCGCATAATCATATACGTTTCAAACCTATTTATTTGTTTCACAGCAAATTAAAATCTAAATACAGCTTAATTCTATGACCATGAGTAATGTTTAACGACGTAAATTACCATAAAATAAAAGTGGTAAAATACACTAAAGACAATGTACAAGAACAAATCAGATTCTTAATATCAAGAACTGATCAGGTATTTATTAAAGAAGAGCTTCCATAAAAGAAGCAAAATATCACAATATTGAATAACCAATTAGTAGAGAGAAAACTCTATTTTTCCCCCCGTAATTTGCATTGTCTATTATATCAGATAGCCCAAAAATATAGCGTGCTTCTAGACGAAAACCAAGAGGCACATCGAGTCCTAGACCAACTACACCAGATATATCAAAGTTTTTAGTATCTAAATCGTCAATGATTCCACCTGGTTGAGTAATATTTATATTTTCATCTAATACAAAGCCAAACTGGGGTCCTACTTGAAAATGCAACTTACTGATTAAACGGTGCTTGTAGACCACTGGTATGTTTAGATAATTTAAATCAAAATCGCCTTCGGTTAATTTCGCACCTTGCTTTGAGTATAAGGCGTCAATTCTAATGCCTGACTTATTACTAAAATCAATACCGGCAAAAAGACCACCAACAAAACCCGTTTGATTTTTAAAATCAGAGGCGTCGCTAAGTTTTGAGAAATTAACACCTGCTTTTATACCAAAATCAATGCCCTGGCCTTTAGCAAAATTATATTGAATTACGATTAAAATGAATAATAGTAGTTTTTTCATGTCTTTGTATTTTGTTGCTTCTATATTATCAAAAATGATTACTCTTTGAATTTAATCACTGTTATTACCATTTGATCTTTACGCTTATCTTTTTGTTTAGAAATGCTCCCCCCAATACTGGCCCCATTTCGTTTGCCGAAACGCTTAGAAGCTCCTACCGAAGACGTCACTGAACCCACAGTATTTTCAGACATATTACCAAACAATGCACCATCACCTCCATGTTTCTTTACCTGAGTCATAATTTTTCTTTGAATTTTCTGGTCTTTGGTATTTAATTTAAAATCACAATAGAGTTTCCCAATAACCTCAAAATTATTTTCGATATCTACTTCTCTAAAATATATTTTAGCATTTTCAGTCTCGGGAAAATCATTACCAAAATATTTAAATTGATTACCACAAGATGTGAGCGTAATTATAACTATAACA
>Ga0189289_10166_pt1 | contig 63936 bp, 55 predicted proteins | sample UW106minimetaG_FD_130313 | JGI IMG/M metagenome (GOLD analysis project Ga0189289, IMG submission 130313) | Marine microbial communities from the Costa Rica Dome - UW106 mini metaG | ecosystem: Environmental > Aquatic > Marine > Oceanic > Photic zone | place: Costa Rica: the Eastern Pacific...
ACTCTGTTGTACACTTTTTTTCTCACCATTAACATCAAAACCATTAACATTAGCCGAACCATTAGAGGCTTCAATAAAAGTGGTTAAAATCTTCATCATAGTGGACTTACCAGCGCCATTTGGTCCTAAGAAACCGACAATTTCAGCGTTATTGACCTTAAAAGAAACATCATTAAGTGCTTTTTGATCCTTATATAATTTTGAAAGATTTTTAACTTCAATAGACATCGTGTAAAAAGTTTATCCAAAAATAAGTATTAATTAGTATTACTGGGACTTTCTTATGAATTCCTTAAAACTTTGATATGGGCTTCAAAAACATTAAGATTCAATTTTGATTTGTAAAAATATTAATTACATTAGCCATATAATAAGAACAATGTATACACTTAGAACATATTTTAACTGGTTTTATTTCTTTTTTAAGTAAAGGAACGAGACAGAGTATGTTTTAAAAAAAATATAATTAATCAAAGTCTCGAATTACATCGAGACTTTTTTATTATGTCAAAACCAATAGCAATACAAGGAATAATAGGTTCGTTTCATCACGAGGTCGCCCAACAGTATTTTAATTTAAATACCGAGGTGGTTGAGTGCATGTCATTTGATAGTGCGGTAGATAGTTTATTGCAAGGTCAAACGGATACGATTGTAATGGCCTTAGAAAACTCTATAGCAGGTTCTATTATACCAAACTATGCTCTGATAGATCATCATAATTTAGATATTGTTGGTGAGTACTATTTAGATATTCAGCATAATCTTTTGGCCTTAAATGGGCAAGGTATAGATGAAATTGAAGAAGTACATTCGCACCCAATGGCACTTTTGCAATGTAAGGTGTTTTTTAAGGACTACCCACATATTAAATTGGTTGAGGCAAAGGATACAGCAGATGTTGCTAAGCAAATTAATGCAGAGCAAATAAAAGGTATTGCTGCTATTGCAAGTAAAAATGCTGCAGAACTCTATAGTTTAAATGTATTGGCGTCAAGCATACAGACGATAAAACATAATGAAACACGCTTCGTCATTGTTAAGCGTCAAAATCACGAAACTGAAAGAATAGGAATTAATAAGGCTTCGTTAAAGTTTGAATTAGATCATAAGCGTGGTAGTTTAGCTACTATACTTAATGTCATGAGTGATTGTAAATTAAACCTAACTAAAATTCAATCCTTACCAAAAATAGACACTCCTTGGAAGTATGCATTTTTTGTGGATGTTACTTTTGAAACTTACGAAGATTATGAAAAGGCAAATGCTATTATGAAAATTATGGCTGAGAATTTTAAGGTGTTAGGGGAATATAAAAATGCAAGATTATGATTGAAGTTGCTGACCGCTTAAAGCATGTCGAGGAATACTACTTCTCAAAAAAATTAAAAGAAGTAGCCTTTTTAAAATCTCAAGGTAAACCTATTATTAATCTTGGAATTGGAAGCCCAGATTTAGAGCCTCCGTTTAAAGCTACCATGCTCCTAAAAGATAGTTTAGATGATGAAGGTGCTAATAAATATCAAAGCTATCAAGGTCTTCCAGAGCTTCGTGACGAAATTGCAAATTTCTATAAAAAACGTTACAAAGTAAGTTTGAGCGGCCAGACAGAAGTTTTACCACTATTAGGAAGTAAGGAAGGTATTATGCATATCTCTATGGCGTTTCTTAATAAAGGAGACCAGGTATTGGTTCCTAATCCTGGCTACCCAACCTATTCTGCAGTAACTAAGCTATTAGAAGCAGAACCAATTTATTACGATCTAAATGAGGATAATTATTGGATGCCAGATTTTATAGCCTTAGAACGATTGGACTTAAGTAAAGTGAAAATTATGTGGATTAACTATCCGCATATGCCAACAGGCGCCAATGCAACTAATAAGTTTTATGATGAGGTTATTGCTTTTGGTAAGCGTCATAATATTCTCATAGTTAATGATAATCCTTACAGTTTTGTTTTAAACGAAAAGCCTATAAGCATCATGCGTTATAATAATGCTAAGTCTGTGTGTCTAGAGCTTAACTCTTTTAGTAAGACGTTTAATATGGCTGGATGGCGTGTTGGTATGCTGATTGGGAGTTATGAGTACCTGAGTGCTATACTTAAAGTAAAAAGTAATATGGATTCTGGAATGTTTTATGGTATCCAGAAGGGAGCCATTGAAGCATTAAAATGCTCAGAGATGTGGTTTGTAAGTTTAAATAGTGTTTACGAACAGAGACGTGAGTTGATATGGAAATTAGCAGAAGCCCTAAACTGTACATATGATCAATATGCAACTGGCTTGTTTGTTTGGGCAAAATTACCAGCACATATAAAGTCTGAAGAATTTACAGATTTGGTTTTAAAGGAACATTCCATTTTTATAACACCAGGTACAGTTTTTGGTAGTAATGGGGAAGGCTACGTTAGGTTTTCCTTATGTGCGTCTGAAGAAGTGATTAAAGAAGCGATTGCAAGAGTTTAAATATGAATAACATTTTTGTCATAGGAGTTGGATTAATTGGTGGAAGTTTTGCCTTAGATATAAAAAGTCATAATTCAGAATCTCGCATTTATGGTATTGACAAAAGTGAGGAGCACTTAGATGAAGCTCTTTCTCTCGGTGTTATTGATGAAAAGGCCAATTTTGAAGATTTAAATAAGGCAGATTTGGTCATTGTTGCTATACCTGTTGATGCAACTCTAGAGGTTTTACCAAAAGTATTAGATCAAGTTTCGGAACACGCTATTGTGTTTGATGCGGGATCTACAAAAGAGGACATATGTTTAAAAGTTAAACAGCATCCAAAGCGCAGAAATTACTTAGCAGCTCATCCTATTGCAGGTACCGAATATTCAGGACCAAGTGCAGCGATTAAGGGCTTGTACAAGAATAAAACTAATATCATTTGTGAGGTTGAAGATACAGCCTTTAAATTACAGGAAAAGGCCCTAAAGTTATTTTCAGAATTAGGGATGCGCATTCGCTACATGAATCCAAAAGCTCATGACAAGCATATTGCTTATGTGTCGCACTTATCTCATATAAGTTCATTTATGCTTGGGAAAACCGTGATTGAAAAGGAGAAAAACGAACGTGATATTTTTGATATGGCTGGGAGTGGTTTTGAAAGTACAGTACGATTAGCTAAAAGTTCGCCAGCGATGTGGACACCAATTTTTGAACAGAATAAAACTAATGTCATAGAAACATTAGAAGAGTATATCAACAACTTAAAACACTTTAAACAGCTTATGGAAAGTGGTGATTTCGAGGCAGTTTATAATGAAATGGAAACAACAAACCATATAAAAGAGATTTTAAACGGAATTCAATAAAAACAAGAAAAAGAGATTAATAGAATTATGGAGAACAAGAAAGAATTGAGGAACTGGTTAGATGCGTACAATTTAGAGCATCCGTTAGTTATAGCAGGTCCATGTAGTGCGGAGACAGAGCAGCAAGTTTTAAAAATTGCACATGATTTAAAAGATAGTGATGCGACAGTGTTTAGAGCTGGAATTTGGAAACCAAGAACTCGCCCAGGAAACTTTGAAGGTGTTGGGGCATTAGGTCTTAAATGGTTACAAAAGGCAAAAGAAGAAACAGGTTTAAAAATAACCACAGAGGTAGCCAATGCTAATCATGTGGAATTGGCATTAAAGCATGATGTTGACATTTTATGGATTGGAGCACGTACAACAGTTAGTCCATTTATTGTGCAGGATATTGCAGATGCTTTAAAAGGCACGGATAAGCCAGTTTTAATTAAGAATCCAGTAAATCCTGATTTATCATTATGGCTAGGAGCTGTTGAACGTTTTTACACTGCAGAGGTTAAAAATTTAGGAGTCATTCATCGTGGTTTCTCAACCTATGAGAAGACACGTTATAGAAATAATCCAGAATGGCAGGTAGCTGTAGATTTGCAAAACCGTTTCCCAGATTTACCACTTATTTTAGATCCTTCTCATATCGCTGGTAGACGAGATATTATTTTTGATTTAAGTCAGACAGCGCTTGACTTGAATTATGACGGTTTAATGATAGAAACACATCACGACCCTGATAATGCCTGGAGTGATGCTGCGCAGCAAATTACCCCTGAGACTTTGATAAAATACACGGAAGATTTGCGTATTAGACAGGAAGTAGGAGATGCTACCGAGTTTAAGAACAAAATCAATACACTTAGAACACAAATAGATGTGATTGATCATCAACTCATTGAGATTTTAGGGAAACGTATGAAGGTTGCTGAGGAAATAGGTGCCTTAAAGAAAAGGCATAATGTTGCCGTCTTACAAAATAAACGCTGGAATGAAATTTTGGGTAAAATGATATTGGAAGGTGAAGAAAAGAATTTAAGTGAGGAGTTTATTTTACGAATGTTTAAGGCGATTCACCAAGAATCGATAAACCATCAAGAAGAAATAATTAATCATTAATGATTATAACATATGTAGAAAGAAGAAAAGGTTCATTATAATGAACCTTTTTTTAGTTATTGAAAATTTTTCAGCTATTTTCATATGAATGCTTTATATATTTCTCTACGACCACTGCTGTAATAATGACTAAATAAAACTGGCCTATGAGCCCGACTAAAACTGCTGCTTTTTGTGCAACAGGTATTGTTGGAATAATTTCACCATATCCAATGGTCAATAGTGTAATAAGGGCATAATATAGAACGCCTTCAGATTTTAGTGCAATATCATTCGTTTCCATCATAATTCCCGAGAACGCCCCAGCAGGGTGTGTCAATTCTATAGACATAAACAAAAAGAATGCTAAAAATCCTAAAGAAATATAACCACTCATTAAACCCATAATAACATTCTTAGTAACGCGTTTGGCTTGCCAAACTTGCTTAATCATATTCCAAGTTACAGTAATGTAAAAGATAAAATAAATTGAAAATCGTATAAGTATATTTTCGGTACTCTGCCGCCTCGAAATCATTTCAAAACCAAAGAAAAAGACAGAAATAGCAAATAATGTTGCAAAAAACCACATTAGCTTTTTATTTTTAGAAATCATTAAGATGCCTGCAGCTATACTAATCATATAGAACAACGGCAAAAGAATAAATTCGTAAAACTCTGCCGGGAAAAATAATGATCCAAAAAGAATCACTAATTGGGTCATTAGGAAAATTTCGAAACGATAACTGTAAAACCTTTCAATCATTGATTAATCCTCTAATAACTGCGCATTAAATGTGTAACCTTTGTAACTTACCTTATACAAAGCACTATATAGAGATGGGATAAATAATAAAGTAATTATAGTTCCAAATAACAAACCTACCATAATGCTAATAGCCATTCCTTCCCACATTTCACCTCCGGATATATAAAGAGGGATTAAGCCCAATACCGTAGTAAACGTAGATAACAAAATTGGTCTAAAGCGTTGTAAGCAAGCAGCAATTACAGCATCTTGGTCTGTACGACCAACTGAAAGCTCCACCTCCACACGATCAATTAAAACAATGGCATTATTAATTACAATACCTGCTAAAGAAATGACACCTAAAAAGGGCATAAAACCAAAGGCTTCTTGAAAAACCAATAACCCTATTACAACTCCAATTATCCCTAGAGGGATAGTTAGTACTACCATTGCCATTTTGCGGAATGAGTTAAATTGTATAATTAACAATAACACTATAATGAAACCCGATATTGGTAAATAGCCAATAATAGGTCCCATATTATCGGCAGTTTGTTGTGCATCTCCACCCAAGGTATAGTAATAATCGCTCGGCCAAACATTGGTCATTTGATCCTCTAGCCATGGTGTCATTATAGCCATTGTAGCCGCGGCATTTCCACCTTCTCGCAATTCACTGTTAACATTTATGGTTCGGTCTATATCTAAGCGTTTTATTTTGGCATATTGCCATTGAGGTATAATATTAGCAACTTGAAGTAGCGGTACACTTTTACCACTATTTTGGGAGTAAATATTTAAAGTTTCTAATGAAGCTAAAGATTGTTGTTGACTATCCCCACTGCGCATTAGTATAGGAATGGATTTATCATTTTCTCGATATTCTCCTGTTTGGAAACCATCTAAAACCGTTTGTAAGGATGTAGCGATATCAGAGCTTGTGATTCCTGCATTTTGAGCGCGACTTTGATCTATTTCAATGATAAATTTCTTACTCTTTGGGCCCCAATCGTCCTTTACATTTTTAGTCGTTGGATCTTCAGTTAATTTTAGTTTAATGACTTCAGCAATACTCGAAAGCACATCAGGATCAGGACCTGAAACTTTTATCTCAATAGGTGTGCCTCCGCCACCTGAACCAAGGAATCCAACTTTTATATCCGCATTTGGGAAATTTTGATAGGTATAGGCATCTAAGCGTTCTACCATATCAGCATTTTCGTTGAACGAAGTTGTATTAACTAGTATATGGGCATAATTAGAATTGGCCTCGTCTGGCGAATATCCTAAATCATAGGATTCTGGACCCTCACCAATATAAGAGGACCAATTTAGTATTCCTAGATTACGACTCTCATTGATACGCAATGAGTCTTGCATAAAACCTTCAATTTTATTTACAACTTCTCTAGTACGTTCAATCTTATTACTTTCAGGTAAGTTAATGTCTATCGTAATCATATTACGGTCACTATCAGGAAAGAAAATAAACGGTATAAACCCAAAGCCATAAAGTGAAATAAAGAATGAAATAAAAATTCCTATAATCACTTTGTACTTATGACGCAATGCTACCATGATCAAGTCCTTGTAGTAGCGCTTTGCAGAAGCAATAATTCGGTCAACTAAACTTGGTTTTTTCTGCCCTTTTGGGGGTACCTTTAAAAACATGTAGCAGAACATAATAATCACTGATAATGCGATTAGCCATGATGATAATAATGCAATACTAATAACGACAAATATTGGGCCTACGATATCTCCCATGGTTGTTGGAGATAAATAAAAAGCTAAGAAGGCTGCAGAAGTTGTAAGCGTAGAGATTAACAGTGGCATCCATAATTCTGAGAATGCCTCTAGCGCTGCTTTATATTTTTCAACTCCCTGTTCTAACTTTACCATTATAGTTTCTGCTACAACGATTGCATTGTCTACTAACATACCTAGGGCCATAATCAGAGCAGCAAGGGTCACCTGATTTAAACCAATCTTTAGGATTCCCATAATCATTAAGGTCATAATAGTAACTATTGGTATTAAGCTAGCAATAACCAAACCTGTGCGCATGCCCAAAAAAATCAGCATTACAATCAACACAATACTAATCGATTGAAGTAGGTTGACCATAAAATCACTAACCTTCAAATCAATGTAATCGTCTAGCGAGGACACTCTGGTTAACTCCAGTCCTATCGGAAGTTTACCTTGCCATTTTGTTATAACCTCATTAACTGCTTCACCTAAATAAACAACATTTTTATCCTCCTTAAGATTGACATGAAGTGAAATAGCTTCTTTACCATCAACACTCACAATTTGTGTGGGCGGATCTATGTAGCCTTTCGTGATGGTTGTGATATCTCCTAATTTTACGGATTGAGATCCATCTCCCACGGCAATAAGCATATTGCTTATATCGTTAACCGAATTAAAATTCCCTGTAGGCTCTAGTATAATTCGCTCATCACCAACATTAACCTGACCGCCTGAGTTTAAAATATTAGTAGAGGCTATAGTCTGTTGTAATCTTGAAGCTGATAAGCCATATTCTTTTAATCTTGTATTGTCAAATTCTACAAATACACGCTCGTCTTGAACTCCACCTAGCTCTACTTTAGCCGCATCAGGTAATTTAATCAAGTCGTCTTTAATATCATCAGCGTACTCTTTCATTTCAGCGTAACTAAAACCATCAGATGTTAAACCTACTACTATTCCATAAACATCACCGATGCCATCATCATCTAGATTTGGTCTAACACCCTCTGGTAAACCTTGAATAGTATTTAGTTTTCTCCGTAAACGATCCCAAACGGATTGCATCTCTTCTGATGGAACTTCATCTTTCAGCGTTACACTTACCACAGACAGCCCTGTTCGAGATGTGCTTGTAACTTCATCCAACTCCGGAAGTTCTTGAGCTACTTTTTCTATTTTATCCGTCACTAAAAGCTCGACACGTTCTGGACTGGCACCAGGAAATTGCGATACTACATTTGCAACTCGAACCGTGTAAGGAGGCATACTATCTTGGGATAATTTAAAGTACATATTAATACCCAAAAGAATAATGGTCGCCAATATCATAAATGTGATTCGATTCTTATCGATAGAGAATTTTGCTAAATTCATAAGTTCCGTCGTATTTGTTATTGAAGTTTTACTTCTTGGCCATCCAGTAAGGTTTGTAAACCAGCAGTGGCTATTTTTTGCCCCGCAGATAATCCAGATTTTACTTCAAAACCTTCTGAGGTTAAATTGCCAATATCTACTTCATGTTTTTTAACTTTTAAATGATCTCCATCAGTTTCAATTAAAAAGACAAAGCGACCATTACTATCTTCACCAACTGCATTGGCTGGAATAACTAAAGTTGTATTTGTTCCATTACGTTTGCCGAAATCGAAAGTGACATTAGCAGCCATTCCACTTTTAATTTCTTCGCTCGGATTAGTGACTCTCACGCGGACGGGATATGTGGCCGAGTTAGCATCTACTGCTGGGGAAACTTCTGTTACACTAGCTTTAAACTCTTTTCCAGGAAGTGAAGCAAAATCAACATCTACATTCATATTCTCCTTTACTCCGTTAATGACGCTCTCTGGAATTCCTAATGTAATCTCCATATCAGATCCAGCATTAAGTGTCGCTACTGCTTGTCCTGGGCTAACCGTTTCATCAATCTCTGAATTAACCGATGCAATGACCCCATCCTCAGGTGCATAGATATAACCATAATTAATTTGATCTTGTTGAATGCCCACACCACGCTTGGCGGATTGAAAACTTTCTTGCGCTGTCTTGTAAGCATTTTTAGCAGACTCAAAGTCGCTTAAGGATGCACTCCCTTTTTCGAACAATGAACGCGTTCGGTTTAAACTTAATTTGGCTGTATTCATTTGTGATTCTGCGCTGTTGAGCTGGGTAATAGCCTGTTCATATGCCAATCGCGACTGCACATTATCGAGTTTTGCTAATAATTGACCTCTCTTAACTTTTTGACCGAGTTTAATATCAAATTGTGTGATGATTCCAGTATTTCTAAAACTTAAATTGATAATCTTATCGGTTTCTGCGGTACCACTAAAACTCCTGATTTTTTCGCCTCCTAAATACCCTATCTCTTGATACTTAACTGGTCTTATGAGTTTTTCGGCAACTTTTTCCTCATTATTGCAAGCGAAGAGCAATAAAGTTGTTAAAATTAAACTGAAAATTTTAAGTCCGTGTTTCATTTTGATTGTGTTTTGGTTTGGCTATAATTATAAGAGCCATTATGTAGTTTTTTAATTTCTTGAATTTAAAAATTCTAAAAAGCGTTGTGTAAAGGCATCATTACTCTCTTTACTATTTAGCAAAAAGTAATAACCTAAGAAGCGCTCTAGCTGCAATGCATTTATCAAATAATTATAAATTGCATTAGACCGATCTAGCTGCGCATTCAGATAATTATTTTGGGCATCAATCAATTGAATAATGTTAACAGCTCCACTCGAGTAAGCCGTCTGTGTTAGTTCTAAAGCTTCTTTAGCTGTTTCTTCAGACACCTGGGATAATTCAATATTAGAAATTTCATTGATTAGGTTCAACACACCATTTCTAACATTAGCTGCTATTGCTAACTCTGCATTCTCTTTATTAATGTTTAATTGATCCTTTTGAATTATTGCCGTTTGGCGATTGATGTTGGTAAGGTTTTGATTGAGAATAGGTATTGATATATTTAAGGCTACACTATAGTTATTGTCAATTAATGCAAATGGAGGCGACACAGTACTCCCCTTACCACGTCTATCAAAAACCTGATTGTATTGCCCTTGCAATGCAACTGTTGGTAAAAAACGACCTCCACCATTTAATCTTATACTACGTTCCGTAGCATCTAAATTATAACCTAAAGACTTAAGCTCTGGAGCATTATTTTTGGCTTCTTGAATAAGAAATTCCACAAATGGTTCTCTAGAAACAGGGTCGTCAACCAAGTCACGTAATTGGTTGTAGTTATAGTCACTAAATATACCTTCTCCTAATTCTGCGTCTTCTATATCTATTTCTGTATTTACAGGATTGTTGAGTAGTTGGTTTAGAGCAATAAAACTTTGTTCGAGTTGATTTACTGCTTGTACCATAGTTTGTGTGTTCTGAGCTAGCTGGCTACGAAAACGCAACATATCTGATTTTCCTGATTGTCCAGCTTCAAAGTTTTGTGTTGCAATTTCCAAGTTGCGTTTCGTGAGATCTAAATTCCGTAGCTGAATTTGTGCATTAGTTTTTAGAACGAGTACATTAAAATAAATGCTAGTAGCGTCGAAAATAAGGTCTAATTGATCGGTATTGAAATTTTCTTCTTGTACTTTCTGTAAACTTTTTTGAATAGAAATATTCGCATTAGCAGCTTCTGAAAAAACCATTTGCTGTAGACTGATTGTTCCAGCAGTTTGAAACTCTGGGTTTAGTCCGTTGCTTATTTCAGCTAAATTAGGATCTGTATAAGTACCATTAGCAGCAGCAGTAACACTTGGCAGATAATTACTTTTTGCGGCTTTTACATCTTGAGATGTTAAGTCCACATTTTTCTGTGCAGATTGTAATAAAAGGTTTTTATCTAAAACTTGATTTATAACTTCCAAGAGATTGAATTTCTCCTCTGATAGCGCATTTTCCATTGTACCAACAAAATCTGTATCTGTAATTAAACTATACTTTATGGGTACATTGGTAGCTTCAGCAGTATTGAAATTAATAGTCAGACGTGGTGTATATTTAATGTAAGTAGGTAATTCAGATAGGTTTTTTCCGTTAACATAAGCTTCGACACAAAGAGCGATTCTCCGAAAAAATTGATCTAAATTATCACTCGATTGATTCGTTGCCATTAGTCCTAATTCCACATCTTCAACTCTGGTGTTTGTGAAAGACGGTATCTTTTTTTGAATAAGGGTGGCGGCTAGGACTTTAATTTCATCTGAACTTAGAAAAAATCCTCCTGCAAGATAAGCTGCATCAATACCATCTAAATTAGAGGTTATGTCTGATATGGTTTCATAGGGTATTAATTTGTAACGTGCCTGTAACTCCTGTAATTCTTTGTCAAATGTTTGTTTTATGGGAAGAATATCTATTAACTGAGACTCTATAATAATTCCAACATTTTCAAACCCTGTTAATTCTTTAAATTTTGTAAGGTCATCTTTAAACGATTGCGAATCTATTAAATAGGTAAAATTATCTATGCCTGAAGTGGTTTTGGTTAAATCTGCATCAACCATGTCCTTATTAACAGAACCAAATAATATTGTCGGTTTTAAATGTTGAGTTTGTCTACTCACAACCATATTATTAACAACTCCAAAAGCCAGTATAATATCGGTATCGTTACTCAAGAGAGTTTGATAATTTTGTTCTGCTTTTTGTAGATCGTAACCATTTACTAGAAAGTTCTCTGGTGGAAAATTAATAACAGCATCTTCACCAACTACCGCAATAATTTGAGATTGTAATTTTTTGACAATCGGCTTAAGTTCAGAGGTTCTGTTGTCTGATAATACACCAATATTATAGCTACTTTGCTGAGCCAAAAGAACAGTGCTTAGAATCAAGAAAAGTAAAGTTAGTTGGTTTTTCATAAGATAGTTAATTCGCTATTTTAAAGATAATAAAATTCAATCCCCTTTTTTAACGACAAAACGGATTAATTCTAATTGAAAAAAACGCACTGCAGGCGGGCTTTTTCTATTCTTCAATCCATTCCCAATCGTTTTTAAAATAGACCACTTTCATGATATTATTCCAGTTTTTTTTATGCAATTTAAACTGATCATCTGTTAAAATGGGTTCTATTCTAGAATTCATCTTAGTGACAAGTTTGGATAACTCAATTTTCATCTCTTCATCTGTAAAGTCTTTATCCTTATCATCGAGGCGCTGCATATCATAGACATAGTGCAACAGATACCTGTAATATTCTTCCTCTACATCTTCTGAAAGATTCATTGCTTTCGTTCTCTCGTAAAAGAGTAACTGTAAATTCGCTCTTTCCTCTACGGTCAATACCTCAACTTTATTTCTTTCTCTCTCGAGTTGCTTTTGCGATTGACTCATTAAGGTATTAAAAGTAAACACGAATATTAAAACAAACGTAAATTTAAAGGTTCCCATGGAATGTGTTTTTTGATTCTTTATCAAATGTAAAGGATATTTTTGGTATGAGCATTGAATATTTAGTTCATTTGTGGTTTTGTTTATGTGAACTCCACATTATTATAGTTGAGCTAAATTGGAATATGAATTTATCCAATTTTTAATGTCAATTGAGTATATAACGATGTGATCTCTTAGATTTTAATTGGGGTAATACACCTTTATTTTGTAATAAGATGGACTTAAAAGATCTTGTTTTTGTTTCATTAAAGAAGCCATTAAAATTTATGAGCAGTGTATTTGAGGATTTTTATCAGGTTTTAATTTTGCCGATGATAATGGGTAATTTATATTCTTCAGTTGGTTTAGAATATAATTAATGCTGCAAAGAAAGGCTCACTATTGTGAGCCTTCTAACGAGTAGAGAATATGGTTTATTAGATACTTCTCTTGAATGTAAATCTCGTAACAAAAATTCCTTGACCGTCTTCTTTTCCTCCTTCACTTTCAACACCAGTATTAATGAATGCTAACTCCCATCCTTCGGCAACCATCGCATTTATCTTAGAAGTCATTAAGGCATCGTTCGACACAATATTTTGAAAACGAATACCACCTAAATTATAGAAGTTTAAAAGTTTAGTTTCTTCAAAATCTTTAACTCGGATTTCACTTCGGCTCGATTTATTACGCTTATCTTCCTTTTTATCACTAGACCTAGTAGACGTGTATGCCATGTAATCTTTGGTTTCATTAGAGGAGATCATACGGGATCTTCCTAGGCCATTTGGCACAATCGACTCAATTACCGTAACAACGGTGTATTCATACGTCGTTGTATTTTTTTCTCTATTAATAAATGAAAACGAAACTAGACCAGTGAGTATTGCTACAGCAAATAAGAAATTTTTATTCATATGTCATGTATTTATGTTTTGTCTGGATAAAATAAATACTTTTTAGTTAAAAGTCGTTACTTTGTTGTTATTAAATTATTGAATGACAGGAACTGTTTATAAATCTACAGGAAGTTGGTATACCGTAAAGACTATGAACGGTAATTTTTACGAATGCCGAATTAAAGGTCGATTTAGATTAGATGGGATAAAAAGTACCAATCCCATTGCTGTTGGCGATAAAGTACAGTTTGAGTTAGAAACTAAAAATAATAAAGAGACAGGTGTTATTAACCGCATCGAAGAACGCCAAAATTACATTGTGCGTAAATCAGTGAATTTATCCAAGCAAACGCACATTATTGCATCTAATGTGGATCAGGTGTTTTTACTTGTTACTATCAATAATCCGCCAACATTTACAAGTTTTATCGATCGATTTCTAGTCACTGCGGAAGCCTATTCGGTAAAGACTATTTTACTTTTTAATAAAATTGATACCTGCTCGGAAGAGACCATACTTGAGGTTAAGTATCTAGCTAATATTTACAGAAAAATCGGTTATGAATGTATTGAGATATCTGCAAAATCTGGGCAAAATATAGATAAGGTTAAAAGTTTAATGTTGGATAAGGTTAGCATGTTTGCTGGCCACTCTGGAGTTGGAAAATCCACACTTGTAAATGCTATTGAACCTACGTTAGATTTAAAAACTAAAGAGATTTCCGAGCAGCACATGCAAGGTCAGCACACTACAACATTTGCAGAAATGTTTGATTTAAGTTTTGATGCTAAAATTATTGATACTCCTGGTATAAAAGGCTTTGGTGTGGTTGATATGGAAAAGGAAGAAGTTGGTGATTATTTTCCAGAATTTTTCGAACTTAAACAGCACTGCAAGTTCAATAACTGTCTGCAATTAAAAGAACCAAAATGCGCCGTTAAAGCCGCATTAGAAAATGATGATATATCCTATTCTAGATATAGAAGTTATCTTCAGATTTTAGAAGGTGAAGAGGAGCATTATAGAACCGATAATTGGGATAGCGAATGAAAGTAGTTATTCAAAGAGTGTTAGAGGCATCTGTTGTTATTAACAACCAAACTGTGGCTGATATTAAAAGCGGTTTACTCATTTTATTGGGAATAGTAAATGAAGACAGTACTGAGGATATTGATTGGTTATGCAAAAAAATTATAAATCTTCGCATTTTCCCAGATGAGAATTATGTCATGAATAGGTCACTTTTGGATGCTCAAGGTGAGATTATTGTAGTAAGTCAATTTACATTACATGCGAGCACCAAAAAAGGTAATAGACCCAGTTATAAAGAAGCAGCTAAGCCTGATGTTGCCATACCTTTATATGAGGCATTTGTGAGTCAATTACAATCAACTTTCGGAAAACCCATTCAAACAGGAGAGTTTGGTGCTGATATGAAAGTACATCTTGTAAATGATGGTCCTGTTACCATCATTATTGATTCTAAAAGTAGAAAGTAATGGCATCGATTTTTAGTCATGGATTAGTAGCTTATACTAGATCTAAATTAATAGATTCTAAGACTAAAAAGTTGCTTTTATTTTTTGCAATAGGCTCTCTGCTATTTTACCTGATATAGAGGTGTTAGCCTTTAGGTTTGGAATTACTTATTGACATCCATTAGGACGCAGAGGTTTTACACATCCTATTTTATTTGCTGTATTGTGGGCAGGTTTATTGGTGTTAATTTTTGGAAAGGGTAGAAAACTGATATTTGCAATTGTTTAATTCCTATCTTCAATTTCTCATGGTATTTTAGATACCACGGCATCAGGCGGAAAAGGAGTAGGCTTTTTATTATTTTTGATAATTCAAGACATTTTTTCTCTTTTAAGTCTATTAAAGTATCTCCTACAGGTGTTAAATGTTTTTTCAAAATGGGGACTTAGAGTAATTCTAAGTGAGTTACTGTATATAGGCATTCCATGTTTTTTGATTTTGATAACTTTGTTTTATATAATAAGAAAAAATGAATTTAAAAAATGCGCAACAAGCTGTTGATGCTTGGATTAAAGAGCACGGTGTACGCTATTTTAATGAATTGACCAATATGGCGCAGCTTACAGAAGAAGTTGGTGAGGTGGCCAGAATTATAGCAAGACGCTATGGTGAGCAGAGTGAAAAAGAGAGTGATAAGGATAAGGATTTGGGAGAAGAATTAGCAGATGTTGTGTTTGTGGTATTATGTTTGGCCAACCAAACAGGAATTGATCTTCAGAATGCATTTGATAAGAAAATGGATGAAAAAACCAAACGCGATCACGATAGGCATCACAATAATGATAAATTAAAGTAGATTTGTAGCTTCAAAATAATTAGAATTAGTGAACATTCAAATTCTTAAGTCAGAAGTTGCCAATCGTCAATCTTCAATTACTATTACAGGATCTAAAAGCGAATCTAACAGACTGCTTTTATTGCAGGCCTTATATCCTGAACTTTCTATTGAAAACTTGTCTAATTCGGATGATTCGGTTTTAATGCAAAAAGCCTTAAGGTCTGATGCGCCTACTGTAGATATCCACCATGCTGGTACAGCGATGCGATTTCTAACAGCGTATTTTGCATCTCGAGAGAATAGAGAGGTTCTTTTAACAGGATCTTCGCGAATGAAAGAGCGTCCAATTGGTATTTTGGTAGATGCTTTAAGAACTTTAGGTGCCGAGATTAGTTATCAAGAGAATGAAGGATTTCCACCACTAAAAATAGTAGGGAAAAACATTGATAACTCCCAAGTAACTCTTAAGGCTAATGTTAGTAGTCAATATATTTCAGCATTATTACTTATTGCTTCACAATTAGGGCATGGGTTAGAACTTACACTTGACGGTAAAATTACCTCAGTGCCTTACATCAAAATGACTTTAAGTCTGTTGGAAGAAATAGGTGTAAACACAAACTTTGAAGGTCAGGTAATTAAAGTTCTACCTCTTAAAGAAAAGCCTTTAGTTTCTTCGTTGACTGTAGAATCCGATTGGTCATCGGCATCTTACTTTTACAGCATTACAGCCTTAAGTGAAGAGGGTACTGAAATTACCTTGTCTGCTTATAAAAAAAATTCGCTTCAAGGGGATTCTGTACTCGTTGATGTTTACAAGGCATTTGGTGTAGAGACAACATTTGATAAGCATAGTATTACCTTAAAGAAATCTAATGTTCTCAATTCAGAAGCTATCATGAATTTAGATTTGGCTAATGCTCCCGATATTGCTCAAACCATAGCCGTAACAGCCTTTGGTTTAGGGTTAGAATGTTATATGGTAGGCTTACATACGCTTAAAATTAAAGAAACAGATCGTTTGGTAGCACTTAAAATAGAACTTGAGAAGTTAGGAGCAAATGTCAATATTACAGAGAATTCATTGCACCTTTCGAAGTCCGATAAAATAAATCAAGGTGTGGCTATTGATACTTATAAGGATCATAGAATGGCAATGGCATTTGCACCATTAGGATTAAAAACCAATATCAATATCAATGATGCCGATGTGGTTAGTAAATCCTATCCTGATTTTTGGAAAGATCTTAAAGCTATTGGCTTCCAGCTAAAATAAACAGTCAATTACTTGACAAGGCCTATTCTGAGATTGTATATTTGCAACTTCAAAAAATAAACCAATTCGTATGAAATTATCACACTTTAATTTTGACCTTCCTGAGGAATTGTTAGCAGAACATCCAGCAGAGCATAGAGATGAATCTCGATTAATGGTTTTGGATAGAGCTAATCAAAAAATTGAGCATAAATTGTTTAAAGATGTTATCGATTATTTTGATGAGGGAGATGTTATGATTATGAATAACACCAAGGTTTTTCCTGCAAGATTATATGGTAATAAGGAAAAGACTGGTGCGAGAATTGAAGTGTTTTTATTAAGAGAATTAAACCAAGATCAGCGTCTGTGGGACGTTTTGGTAGATCCAGCTCGTAAAATTAGAATTGGTAATAAACTTTACTTTGGTGAAGATGAAACATTAGTAGCCGAAGTCATAGATAATACAACATCAAGAGGTAGAACATTACGCTTTTTGTATGATGGATCGTATTCAGATTTCAGAAGAAAATTAACAGAGCTTGGTGAAACTCCGCTTCCAAAATATATCAAAAGAGATGTAGAACCAGAAGACGAAGAGCGTTATCAAACTATATATGCTAAAAATGAAGGAGCGGTAGCTGCGCCAACTGCAGGTCTTCATTTCTCTAAACACCTATTAAAGCGATTAGAGATTAAAGGCGTTGATATGGCTGAAGTAACCTTACATGTTGGATTAGGGACATTTAATCCAGTTGAGGTTGAGGACCTATCTAAGCATAAAATGGATAGTGAGGAAATTGTAATTACCCAACAGGCTGCAGATATTGTTAATAATGGAATTGAAAATAAACGGCGCGTTTGTGCTGTAGGAACTACCTCTATGAGAACAATTGAAAGTTCTGTGTCATCCAACGGAAGACTTAATCCTTATGCAGGTTGGACAAATAAATTTATTTTTCCTCCCTACGACTTCAGTATTGCTAATTGTATGATTACCAATTTTCATACACCAAAATCTACTTTATTGATGATGATTTCTGCATTTGCTGGACATGATTTTGTTAAGCATGCTTATGAGGAGGCGGTAAAAGAAAAATATAAATTCTATTCTTATGGTGATGCCATGTTAATTCTATAGAATCAAAATAATATTAGTGAGAAAAGCCTCTGAAAAGAGGCTTTTTTATGGTATTAAAAATAGTACGCATTTGAGTAACTTTGCAACTCATGGAAGCTAAAAAGAAAGACATACGAGCTTTGACAAAAGATCAACTAAGAGACTTTTTTGTTAAGCAAGGCGATAAGGCTTTTAGAGGTAATCAAGTCTATGAGTGGTTGTGGCAAAAATCAGCACATAGCTTTGAAGATATGACTAATATTTCCAAGGCTACAAGACAAATGCTGATGGATAATTTTGTAATTAATCATATAAAGGTAGATCAGATGCAACGTAGCTCTGACGGAACTATTAAAAATGCCGTACGCTTGCATGACGGATTGATTGTGGAATCGGTTCTAATTCCTACGTCAACGCGAACTACTGCTTGTGTTTCTTCGCAAGTGGGTTGTAGTTTAGATTGTAAATTCTGCGCTACGGCGCGATTGAAGCGTATGCGAAATCTTAATCCAGATGAAATTTACGATCAGGTTGTTGCTATAGATAATGAGAGTCGATTGTATCACGGAAGACCTTTAAGTAATATTGTTTTTATGGGTATGGGAGAACCACTCATGAACTATAATAACGTTTTAAAGGCTATTGATAAAATTACATCACCTGAAGGCTTAGGGATGTCGCCAAAACGTATTACAGTTTCTACATCAGGCGTTCCAAAAATGATCAAGAAAATGGCAGATGATGAGGTGAAGTTTAAACTAGCGGTTTCCTTACATTCAGCCATTGATGAAGTTCGTACATCCATCATGCCGTTCAACGAACATTTTCCACTCAAAGATTTAAAAGAAGCTTTGGCATATTGGTATGATAAAACAAAGAATAAAATTACCTACGAATATGTTGTTTGGGATGGTATCAATGATCAGCAAAAAGACATCAATGCGTTAGTAAAATTCTGCAAAGACGTGCCAAGTAAAGTTAATCTTATCCAATACAATCCAATAGATGATGGCGAATTTCAACAGGCGAGTTCAAAGGCTCTGGATATGTATGTTAATGTTTTAGAGGCCAATAATATTACCGTAACAGTGAGACGAAGTCGCGGTAAAGATATTGATGCAGCTTGTGGACAATTAGCCAATAAAGGATAAAAAAAGGCTAAGGTATTTACTTTAGCCTTTGTGAATATTTAAAATATTATTTTATAGGACAACTTTCTTACGAATAATCGCATTTGAATTAGCATCAAATAATTCTACAATATATACTCCGTTGGCAAGAGTATTTGCTTCAATTACATAAGAATCAGATGCAACTAAGTTACCACTCATAACAGATTTTCCAGTAATATCTACTACTTTGTACTCGATAGATTGAGGTAAATTATACAAAGCTATACTTTTGTTTAATGCAACAATTCTTGTGTTATTGTTTTCAAATTCGTTAGTACTTAAAGTTTGTCCAGCATTGATAGGTGCGCCTGGTGTTGAATTGTAAGCATAGTCTTTTATTGTGAAACTATCACCAGAAGCACTAACATCTAATCTTGCCCAACCGTAATGCGTGTTTCCACCGACATCAAACCTAAGACCTAAAAACTTGTCTGTTACACCACACCAATTACTACTCCCTGCACCATAGAGGCAACTGACATAATTTAGCGTACCATTATTATACCATCCTGCTTGCCCAGAACTAATTGGGTCACCTGCATTCATCGCAAAAGGGTAAGTATAATTGGGTTGAGACCCCAAAAATGAATTAGAAGAATTAGAATTTAAAAAAACCGCAAAAATTGAGGCATTAGAAGAAATAGCATTAATAATAAAATCAGGTGTGGTATCATTGTTTAGATCGAGATTGTAATCGACAGCGCCACCACCAGTAAAATCAGCAATATCTGTGTAAACAATTTGACCATTAGCATCAGCGATTCCAGCAATCGCTGCAGAAAGTGCACCATACTTTAGTAGTTTTTTTGAAGTAATTTTTTTCATAAGCTGTAAGTATAAAGAATAAGTAAATCCTAAAGTTAGTTTTTTTTATTCAAAAGAAAAAGTAACCCATTTATTATTTTGATTTTTAGTTAATTAATTGTCAAATTATATATTTTGTAATCCTTTTTTTGACAAAAAAGTAATGATGGATTTGCTTTAACAGTCAAAATTATAATTTAAATTTGTTTAAGCTTAATTAGAGATTTTATATGCAGGATAAACTTAAAAATGAAGTGGTTAAAGAAATTGTAATTACTGAAAAAGGCTCTCTTGGACTTTTAGCATTGGGAGATATAGGATTGCGTGAATGGAGAAAAGTAAAGCAAAGAGAAACCAATAATAATGTCAATGAAGAAGGCTAAAGTATTGCTAATTGGTTGGGATGCTGCTGATTGGAAAATAATTTGGCCATTAGTTAACAGTGGTCAAATGCCTGCTCTTAAAAGTCTTATGTCTAAAGGCGTTTATGGTAATATGAGTACTATGAATCCGCCGTATTCACCAATGCTATGGAGTTCTGTGGCGACGGGTAAAACACCAGATAAGCATGGAGTACTTGGGTTTATAGAAGTAAATCCAGATGGTAATGGAATTAGACCTGTTACCGTAAAATCTAGAAAATCAAGAGCATTATGGAATATTTTTCATAATCAAGGTCTTAAAAGTAACTTAGTTGGCTGGTGGCCAAGTTTTCCTGCGGAGCCTATCAATGGTGTTGTGGTTTCTGATAAGTTTCAGAAAGTAAATAAAGATCCAAAGATTAAAACAAATATTGCGAAGGGTACTATTCATCCAGATCATTTTACGAGCAAGATTAGAGATTTAAGAATGTTTCCTCATGAGGTGACAGATGCTCATATATTGCCTTTTATTCCAAAAGCCTCAGAGATAAATCAAGAAAAAGATGCTTCACTGGCGACTTTTGCTAAATTATTGGCAGAAAATACTTCTGTTCATGCTGCTGCAACTAATTTGATGCGCACCACTGATTGGGATTTTATGGGTGTTTATTACGATTTAATAGATCATTTTTGTCATGCCTTTATGAAGTTTCATCCTCCTAAATTAGCCGCTATACCAGACACTAAGTATCAATTATATAAAGATGTTATTGCAGGTGCATATCGTTATCAAGATATGATGTTGGAGAGAAAGCTAGAACTGATTGATAAAAATACAACTGTAATAGTAATGTCGGACCATGGTTATGAATCAGGTCATAGACGCATTCTTAAAATGCCAAAATACCCTGCTGCTCCAGCTTTAGAACATAGAAATTTTGGAATGTTTGTTGCAGCTGGACCAAATATAATGAAAGCTAAAAAGGTGTTTGGTTTAGGTCTTATTGATGTAGCGCCTACGATTTTGCATATGTTCAATTTACCTGTAGGTAGAGATATGGATGGTAAAGTTGCTTTAGAGATATTTAAAGAAACTAATGAAGTAAAATATATTGATAGCTGGGACAAAATAAAAGGAGAATTCGGGGAGCATATGAGTGATGATGATCACTTACTTAGTGATAAAGAAACCATGCAACAACTTATTGATTTAGGCTATATTGATAAACCAGATGATAATGTAGAAATAGCTGTTTTAAAAACAAATTGCGATATAAAGCACAATTTGGCTAGAGTTTATTTAGGCAAAAAGGATTATGAAAAAGCTAAAGCTATCCTTTTAGAATTGGTTGACAAAGATTATCCAGTATATAAAGAGTCTTCAATTAATGGAAAAAATAAAAAAGTTTTAGAACGGCAAGGATTCAAAATAGGTGATTCTGTAGTAGATAAAATTCCATTTTACATGGATTTATTAAAGGTGGCTTTATCTGAGAAAGATTATAATTTAAGTGAGGAATACCTAAAAATTCTAAGAACGGCAGACAAGAGATTTGAAATTAATACGTCTGTTTCTGAAGCAAAAATATTAATTGGTCAGGGAAAAGTAAATGATGCATTAAAATGTTTAGAACAGGCACGCGATAAGAACCCAAACTCACTAGTATGGTTTCAAATAGGGAAAGCATATGAAAAAATTAATGACCTTGAGAATGCGAAGATTGCATTTGAATCTGCAATTAAGTTTGAAACGGATAGTGCGAAATCACATAGTGCGCTAGCCAAGATCTTATATGAACTTAAAGATTATGAAGAATCTGTTGATCATGCTTTGACCGCAATTGAATTAGTAAAGTATTTTCCTGAAGCACATTATACGTTAGGACAATCACTTGAACAATTAGGTGATTTGGAAAATGCTAAAAAAGCTTACGAAACTGCAGCGAGTCTAAAACCAAAAACTTTTTACAGAGCCGAAGCAGCGATTGAAAACATAAAAGAAAACTTAGAGGCTAATAACTGTTTCAGAGATAAATCAGAATATAGATATAGAGAAAACCAAATTGTTATCGTTTCTGGTTTGCCTAGGTCTGGTACTTCGTTAATGATGCAAATGCTCAGTGCAGGTGGGCTTGATATACTTACTGATAAAAACAGAACAGCGGATCATTCCAATCCAAAAGGGTATTATGAATACAATCCAGTGATGTCCTTGCATAAGGACAATACATGGTTAGGTAAAGCCAAAAACAAGTCATTAAAAGTTGTAGCACCATTACTTAAATTCCTCAACCCAGAATATAGATATAAGGTTATATTTATGAATAGGGACTTAACTGAAGTAATCAAGTCTCAGCAAAGAATGATAGGCAAGAACCCAGAAGTGTTGCCTACTAAGTTATTTCAGGCATATAATAAGCATTTAAAACAAGTCGAGGTTTGGAAAAATAAGGAACCAGGAGTAGAACTTATATATATAAATTATAAAGATGTCATTGATGATGCTTTAACAATAGCCCATAAAGTAGAGTCTTTTATAGGTCTAGAGCTTGATAAACAAGACATGATGGCTTGCGTTGATGGAAGGTTATACAGAAATAGGGTTTAACCAATATTTATGTGATTTAATATTGGTTTTAGGTATTTTTGCCTAACTCATTAATACTAGGTTGAAAATAACTGAACAAATAAAACAACCCATTGCATATGAAATGGAACTTTTTGAACAAAAGTTTCAGCTATCAATGGCAAGTAATGTGGCGCTTCTTAATCGTATAACCCATTATATTGTAAATCGCAAAGGAAAACAAATGCGCCCAATGTTTGTGTTTTTGGTTGCAAAAATGCTCAATAATGGACGCGTGAGTGATCGCACATACAGAGGTGCTTCGGTTATAGAACTTATTCATACAGCTACCTTAGTACATGATGATGTCGTTGATGATAGTAATAGACGTCGCGGATTTTTCTCAATAAATGCGCTTTGGAAAAATAAAATAGCAGTTTTAATTGGTGATTACCTCTTATCTAAAGGATTACTACTTTCTATAGATAATAACGATTTTGATTTGCTCAAAATCATTTCAGTTGCAGTGAGAGAGATGAGTGAGGGTGAATTATTGCAAATTGAGAAAGCAAGGCAACTTGATATCACAGAAGATGTTTACTATGACATTATTAGACAAAAAACAGCAACACTCATTGCAGCATGTTGTAGCCTAGGAGCTGCATCAGTTAAACCAAATTCTCAAGAAGTTGAGACCATGCGTAAATTTGGGGAACTTATTGGTATGGCCTTCCAGATTAAGGATGATTTGTTTGACTATGGGGAAGAAGCTATTGGTAAGCCTACAGGTATAGACATTAAAGAACAAAAGATGACCTTGCCTTTAATTCATGTTTTAAATAACTGTTCTAAAAAGGAAAAGTCCTGGTTGATTAATTCTATTAAGAATCACAATAAAGATAAAAAACGTGTCAAAGAGGTTATTGCATTTGTAAAAGATAATAATGGTCTTGAATACGCTATCACTAAGATGAAAACCTTCCAAGAAGAAGCTCTTGGTTTATTAGATAATTATCCTGAGTCTCCATTTAAAACTTCTCTTAAAATTATGGTTGACTATGTTATTGATAGAAAAAAATAAAATCCAATAAACTGGTAATCAATAGTTTTTAAATTTTGTTAAAGATTTTTTTAGCTTCAGGCAACCGTTTTAAGCAATAAATCGTCTTTATAAATAGAAGTGCAATCGTAATCAACAAAATGAAAGTTATACAACTTTATAAAAACGAATCGAAACTCATACAAAGGGCAGCGAAACAAAATCGTGAAGCACAACATGTATTGTATGAGTTACATGCACCAAAAATGCTAAGTATTTGCAGGTATTATATAAAGGATGTGCACCAGGCAGAAGAAGTAATGTTGAACGGTTTTTTTAAAGTTTTTAAACACTTAAAATCATTTAAAAACGAAGGGAGTTTTGAAGGATGGATAAGGAGAATAATGGTTAGAGAAGCAATTTCGTATCTGCGCCAAAAGAAAACTATAGAATTTGCGGCAGAGCATGAACATTTAGAGCACGATTATGACAACAATATTAAATCAAATATTGAAGTTGCAGAAATACAACAAGTAATAGATAGCCTCCCCGAAGGATATAGAATGGTATTTGTGATGTATGCCATTGAAGGCTACAAACATTTTGAAATTGCAGAATTATTAAATATTTCAGAAGGCACCTCCAAATCACAACTTTTTAAAGCGCGAAAGATGCTTCAAAATAAAATTAAAGAATTAAATAAAAGCAGTTATGGCACCAATTAAATTCGAAGAACAATTAAAGGATAAGCTTGAAAAAAGAAGCTTACAGCCTTCAGCAGATAGTTGGTCAAAATTGTCTGATCGTCTGGATAAAGAAGAAAGACAATCTAAAAAGCCTTGGTTTGGTTGGCTAAGTATCGCTGCAGGATTAATACTATTTTTAGCAATTGCTATCCAGGTCTTTGGGTCTAAATCTGCTGAAGAAGCTAAACCTGAATTGGTAAATGAGGATGTTAAGGAGCAGAAAATAGATGAAAAACAACCACAATTTAAAGAGCCTAATACAATAGATTTAGCTCTAGAAGAAGAAACAATTGAGGTAAATGAGAAGAAGAGTCAATCTGTGGATAAGCCAAAAATTAGAAACTATAAATCTGCAGTAAAGAAAAGACCAAAAAAAGATATCCAATTTGCAGATACAAGAGCAGAAGACAATTCAAAACTGGAACAAGACCCAAGTCAGTTTCATAAAAGTGAGATTTTAAATAAAGAAGCACTGATTAATACAGAAGCAGTTGCTAAAGCTTTAGGTACGATTAAAACAGAAAATACGATTGTTACAGATAAAGAAGTTGACTCCCTATTAAAAGTTGCTAGTAAAGAGCTTTTTAGAAATCAACTCAAAAAGGAAACGTCAAAAACTGTAGATGCAAAATCCTTATTAGAAGATGTTGAGGAAGAAATGGGTCAGTCATTTAGAAGTAAGGTGTTTGAAGCTTTAAAGGGAAGTTACGAAACGGTTAAAACAGCAGTTGCCGAGCGTAACAATTAAACTAGAATCATATAAATAAATATATCATCAAAAAACGAACAGTTATGAACACAATTACACGATTATTAGTATATGGTATTGTAGCCATGTCTTTATCAACACTACAAGCACAAGTAAGTCAGGACTCCACAAAAGTTCAAAAATCAAAGAACAGCGCACGTCAAGACTATATTAATGAGCAGATTCAAAAATTAGTTGCATTAAGGGTTAAGGTTGAAGAGCAAGAGAAACAGTATTTAAAACAAGATATTGAGGATATTAATAAACGCTTAGATAAAAAGGAAATCTCTGCAGCAGAAGCTGAAAATTTAAAGAAAGAAGCGGCAACGAAAAGAGCCAAAAATATTGAAGATAAGTTAGCTATTATCGATAAAAAAATAGCCATTTATGAACGCTCAGACAAAGCATATCAGGTAGGTCTTCCAAAGACAGAAGGCGATCAAACCATAATTAGAATTGGCGGCTCCGAAGATACAAATGAAAGCTTTATCTATATCGGTAAAAAAGAATTCGATAGACCAAAGCCCTACGACAGAAGAACAACGTCTGATATTGTCTTTGCTTTTGGTTTTAACAATGCACTTATAGAAGATCAGGATCTAGGCGATTCTCCATATAAGATTGCTGGATCAGGTTTTATGGAGTTAGGTTATGCCTGGAAAACTAGAATTTTTGATAACACTAATTTTTGGAGGATAAAATACGGTTTCTCATTTCAGTGGAACAAACTAGACGTTAAAGACAATCAGTTTTTTGTAAACCAAAATGATGAAATTACTTTACAAGAATTTCCAATAGAATTGGATAAGGCAAAGTTTAGAACAACCAATTTGGTATTTCCTGTTCATTTAGAATTTGGACCATCTAAAAAGATTGAAAGGGAGAAATACTTTAGGTATTCTACACGAAAGAAGTTTAAAGTTGGTCTTGGAGGTTATGCGGGTCTTAACATAGGAAGTATGCAAAAGCTAAAATATAAAGAAGATGGCAATCGCATAAAGAATAAGCAGCGCGGTGGATTTGAAGTAAATGAGTTTGTTTATGGATTGAGTGGTTATTTGGCTTGGGGAAGCACAGCGCTTTATGTAAAGTATGATCTTAACCCATTATTTAAAAATCAAATTGTAGATCAAAATAATATTTCAGTTGGTATTCGATTTGATATGGACTAGACCAGTATCATCAATCAATTTTTGAGTGTTAAAAAGCCTTAGTCTTAGTCATAGATTAGGGCTTTTGATTTATTACATTTAAGGTGATACTATTGGTAAGCTAAACACCTTTTTAAAATTACTTTTCAATAACTATGTACTAAACTGATAGATTATCTTAAATTTACAGGCTTACAAAAATTTAGAATTTGATCTCACAAAACACCATAGCTCAGGTATTTGAAATTGCTCGCGTCGAAGAGGTGATTGGTGATTTTGTTCAACTAAAAAAGGCAGGGAGTAATTTTAAAGGATTAAGCCCATTTAGTGAAGAGCGTACGCCAAGTTTTATGGTATCTCCAGTAAAACAGATTTGGAAGGACTTCTCTAGTGGTAAAGGCGGTAATGCTGTGACATTTTTAATGGAGCACGAGCATTTTACATATCCAGAAGCCATTCGATATTTAGCTAAGAAGTACAATATTGAAATTGAGGAAACCGAACGTACGGATGAAGAAAAGGCGCAAGCAGATGCTCGTGAAAGTTTGTATTTAGTAAGCGAATATGCCAATACGTATTTTCAAAAAATATTACACAAAACCGACCAAGGTAAGGCGATTGGTCTTAGCTATTTTAAAGAACGGGGTTTCACAGAAGAAACGATAGAAAAGTTTCAATTAGGATATTCCCTAGATGAGTGGCAAGCCTTTACTGATGAGGCTTTAGGAAAAGGCTATCAGATTGAATTTTTAGAGCAGACAGGACTCACTATTGTAAAAGAGGAGAAGCGTTTCGATCGTTTTAAAGGTCGTGTTATGTTTCCTATTCACAGCATGAGTGGGCGTGTTTTGGGCTTCGGAGGTCGAATTCTTACTAACGATAAAAAGGCAGCCAAATATCTCAATTCGCCTGAAAGTGAAATATATCATAAGAGTAAAGTGCTCTATGGATTATATTTTGCTAAGCAAACTATAGCTAAGGAAGATAACTGCTATTTGGTAGAAGGTTATACGGATGTGATTCAATTTTATCAAACAGGAGTTAAAAATGTGGTGTCATCTTCGGGAACGGCCTTAACTTCAGAGCAGATAAGACTAATTAACAGATTAACTAAAAATATTACGGTACTGTTTGATGGTGATGCTGCTGGTATTAGAGCTTCAATACGTGGTATTGATCTTATTTTAGAACAAGGTATGAATGTAAAAGTCTGTACGTTTCCAGATGGCGAAGATCCAGACAGTTTTGCTAAGTCAAATACCTTAGAAGAGCTTACTACCTATCTCAATGAGAATGCTAAAGACTTTATTCAGTTTAAAGCCTCATTATTGGTCAAAGAAGCCAACAATGATCCAATCAAAAAAGCCGAAACGATTAGAGAAATTGTAAATAGTATTGCTAAAATCCCGGATGCTATTAAGCGTGAAATATATATTAGAGAGTGCGCATCTATAATGGATATTAGTGAAAATGTACTGTTTAGTACCCTGGCGCAAATAAGCAAGAAAGAAATTCAAGATGCTAGCAAGAGAATAAAGCAAGAGCAAAAAGCTTTTGAGGTGGTGAAAGATCAGCCGCAGCAAAAGCCAAAAATTGATGTGCAATATGAACTAGAGCGTAAGATTATTGAGATATTGATGTTGTATGGAAATAGAACAGAACAGTTTGAGGATTTAATTCTAAAAGAAGATGAGGTGTCGGGTGATTTGCTTTTAGAACCAACCATCCATGAAGCACGTGTGTTCGAAAAAATCTATTTGGATTTGCAAGAAGACGAAATGATGTTTTCTAATGCTCAGTTTAAAGTATTGTATTATTCAATTATTGACAAGTTAAATCAAGATGATAACTTTTCAACCAAAGACTTTGTCAATCAGTTAGATCAAGAGTCTGCAAGTGAAGTAACCAGTATTTTAATGGAGGATGAAAAATATAACCTTCACGACTGGGAACGCAACCAGATAATTCCTAAGGAAAAAGAGCATTCAATAGCACAATTGGTAAGTCAAACCATTTTGAGTTTACGTTGTTACCTCATTGACCAAAAAGTCGCTGAATATAAAAACGAAACCTTAAAAGACAACATCGATAGACGAGCTATTATAGAGGATGTCAAAGATTATGTTGGCCTTAAAATGCTTCTTTCTCGTAAATTGGGTAAGGTAATTGGGGGTTAAAACCTTTGCTAGGTAAGATTATGATGCTTAGCTTGATGAATTAAATCAACGATATTAGTTACATTCAACTTCTTAAATAGTCTCGCTTTATATGTACTTACGGTCTTCTCGTTAATATCTAATTCTTCAGCAATCTCTTTGTTCTTGCGTCCGATAGATAAAAGTTTTAAAACTTCAACTTCTCGTGTTGACAATTTCTTAAACAAACGGCTACGACTTTTCTTAGTGTCTTCATAGCGCAAATGTTTGTCCATTTTTTCACTTAAAGAAATTTCACCTCTGTGTATTTTTCGAATAGCCGCTTCAATACTTTCAACATCAGCAGTTTTGTTTAGGTATCCTGAAGCACCTGCCTTTAGTGTACTAATGGCATAAATTTCTTCAGGCTGATGACTAAACATCAACACATTAATAGTTTTGTTATCTTTTTTAATGGCTCTTAATGCAGTAATTCCATTAAGTTCAGGCAAATCGACTTCTGATACAATTACATCTACTCTGTGACGTCTTACAAATTCAAAAATTTCAATACCACTACTTAACTTACCTACTACGTTTAAATCTGGTTTGCTATTTAAGAACAATTCTAAGCCTGTCCTTACAATAGGATGGCTGTCAACAATCAAAATATGTATCATGACAATTGATTTTGTGTTTGGTTAGGGTTAAGAGTATGCAACAAAAGTTAAATCAAGGGTGTGGTGGAGATTTGTTACGTAAAAGTAACTAAAAATAAAGCAGTTTTGCTAATTTATTCGTTAAACGGTAGTTTTTATCTTAATTTTTTAGGAATCTCACAAACTGGAATAGGGTTCATTTTGTGTTGATTTCTTTTGTAATAGCTCGTAAATATCTTGAAAACTTCCTGCTCTCGTCCAGAGAAGTCGTCTGCATTTTTACCTTTATCTTTCATTTGCATAGCCCATTCCAATTCCGGATATGAGGCTCCGATTTGATCTTCATCACTTCGTGCGTCTCCGAATAAGCCGTCGCTTGGTGCAGCTTTCATAATAGATTCTGGTACATTTAGATAGGCGCCCAAATCATATACTTCGGATTTAAGTAAGTCAGCAATAGGACTTAAGTCAACACCTCCGTCACCATACTTGGTAAAAAATCCAACACCAAAATCTTCAACCTTATTCCCTGTACCTGCAACTAATCTTCCTAGTAAACCTGCATGATAATATAGGGTTGTCATACGCAATCTAGCGCGTGTATTGGCTAAGGCCATGTCTACCGTTTCGTCTTTGCCATCTAGGCTTACTTCTGTTTTAAATTCTTCGAATACAGGAGTCAAGTCTACTCTAGAGTCGCTCACATTTGAAAAGCGATTTTTTAATTGTGAAATATGTTCTTGCGCTCTGGTAACATGACTTACTGCTTGGTGTATTGGCATTTCAATGCACAAAAGGTCCAAGCCAGTCATGGCGCAAAGAGTAGAGGTAACAGCAGAATCAATACCTCCTGAAACACCAACAACAAATCCATTAACTCTTGCATCTAATGCATATTCTTTTAACCAATTTACAATGTGATCTACAATCTTTTCTGCCTGCATAATATTTAAGATTTACTACAAAGAAGTGTACCTTTGTACAACAAAAATAAAGTAATCGTGTTAGGATTAAAAATGTTTTATGATATGTCATTAAGATTTTTCCTTGTTGCTCTAATCGCTGTGATATTTACGTCCTGTGAAAATGATTCTAAGCTTGAAAAAGAGATTCAATCTGTTGAGGTGGATTTTATTGTGGAACGATTTGATAAGGCTTATCTCCAGGCACAGACTAAAGATTTGCCACAGTTAAAACAAGCATATCCATTTTTGTTTTCTAAAAGGGTGTCAGATTCTATCTGGATTGAGAGAATTGAAGATACTCTTCAGGATTTATTACTTAACGAAGTATCAACGTCTTTCAAGGAGTTTTCAGAAGAAAAAACCAACCTAAATCGTCTCTTTCAGCATCTTAAATATTACGATAAAACATTTAAAGTGCCTCGTGTGGTGACATTAACGAATGATGTGGATTATAGAAATAAAACTATTGTTACTGATACTTTATTACTAATTGCGCTAGATAATTTCTTAGGAGAAGATCACGAATTTTATCAAAATATACCGAGATACATTGCAGCCAATATGAAGCCGTCACAGATTGTACCAGACATAACTCAGAACTATGCGGAAAAATATAGCTTTCAAACCGATCGCAAAACCTTATTGGATGAAATGATTTATTTTGGTAAGCTATTGTATTTTAAAGATATCATGATTCCTAATTTTTCTGACGCTGATAAAATTGGATATACTGAAGAGCAAATACAATGGGCTGAAGCTAATGAAAGTCCAATCTGGAGTCATTTTGTAGAGAATGAAATGCTTTACAGTACGGACAGTAGATTGTTAAATCGTTTTATCACAGATGCACCGTTTTCAAAGTTTTATTTACAATTAGATAATGAATCACCTGGCAGGCTAGGTCAGTATATAGGATGGCAAATTGTTAAAGCCTACGCTGATAAGACTGGACAAAAGCCATTAGATATATTACAAGAAGAAGCAGAAGAAATTTTTAATAAAGCAAAGTTTAAACCAAAGAAATAATGTCTAAAACCATAACCTCTACAATAGAATTAAAAGTGGAACTCGATGAGAATAGAGTACCAGAAAAATTAAAATGGTCAGCCGAAGATGGGGGAGTAAATAATGAGGAAGCGAAAGCAATTATGTTATCTGTTTGGGATAGTGTAGCTCAGGAAACCCTTAAAATAGATCTATGGACTAAGGACATGCCAGTAGATGAAATGAAAAAGTTTTTTCATCAAACTTTAGTTACGATGAGTGATGCATTTTTACGTGCAACGCAAGATGAGAAAATGACGGCCACCATGAAAGATTTCTGTGATTACTTTGCGGAAAAGCTCGAATTAAAGCAGTAGATCTTAGATCTCTGAGCCTTTTGAATGCTCGTAAGGTATTTATATTAAAGCACTCAGGCTTTGCAATAGTCGCATAATTTGGATTTCGTCTTTTGAGACATAAAAGCGGAAGTATCATTAACTTCCTAAATTTTTAGTTGATTGCGTTTGTTAGCTTTTGAATTAAGATCAATATTGTGCGGTGCAATCATTCGTTCCGCATCTGTGTTATTTCCAATGCGCATCAGCTTGCTTGGGCTATGTCCTTTATTTGTGCTCTTAACTATCTCTTAAAATTTCTCAATTTGAATAGGGCTTTTGCAGTGAAATTAGCTTTTAATTGTTTTTTTTTCATAGCTATTTTTAATTTGAAGGTTACTATCACAAGAATCTTTTTTCGAAGCCTTTTTCTCAATTTTAGATAAGGATTTATTAGAAGGCATATGTCTTAGAAGTGTCATTATAATTAATTTATCATGCACTTTAGCTTGGGTAACATAGCGACTAGTCGGAAATTTTCAAGTGAAATTTTAGAAGAGGTGTTATTAATACTGAATGTTTTTTTAAGATTATTATTGAAAATATCAACCTTGTCTATGTTGCATTTACCATTAAGAATTGATGTATTACTAGATGTGTTTAAACTCTGTTTTAATAGTTAGGCTCTGTAGTCTTTATTTTTTAAATGCGTGGAATTTTAACCATAACAACAAAAAGTCAAAATCAAAAAGTGTATGACACATCCTTTTTTCATGATAAGCAGGTTTTAGTTTGGGGAACTAAGTAATACCCTAAAATTTATAGCAATACATAATAAAGTTAAAACGAAATAAATTTACTTACTTTTAAATATATCATAATACATTTTGATTTGGATAATCAGTATTAGTCGTCGATATAAGACTATAAAATAGTGGTTCAATTTTGTTGCTATGTGTTGATTTTAGTAATCCGAAATCAGAACATTGAATTTGGGGTTGTATTAATATACCTTTAAAACTATTTGTTTTAGGCTTTTTTAGAATTTAATTTATACAGCGGTAATCCCTCACGATTAATGCCCTCTAATTTCGAAAAACAAAGGGCTAATATATCAGCTGAGATTTTATCAAAACGATTTACATTAGTACAGTCTGTTTTAAAGCGAAGAGTATTTGGTATGTTGTCTCCGAACTACGAATTAATTAAAGAGAATATGGCTTAAGTCCCTGTACGAAGAATTAAAAACTCGAGACCGTTATGCTTAGAATTAAATTTCTTATTAGGACCTAACCAATTTAAAAGTTGTAATTTTTTACTAGCTTAAAAAATTATGGATAGTCAAAGGTCTCATTTTTTAATAATAGAGTATATCTTTAGCCACCCGTTTTTAATGATGCGATAAGCCGAGCTCTGAATTCTATTCTTCGTGCCTGGTGAGAATGTATTAATCATTTGTGTAAACTACCTTACCGTCGAATATGGTTATCATTATTTTGGTTTCAAGAATTTTTTCTTCTGCTACGGTCATAATATCTTGATCGTAGATTGTAAAATCTGCAAGTTTGCCTACGCTTATAGATCCTTTAATATCTTCTTCAAAAGCACCAAAAGCAGCATCTAATGTGTATGATTTAAGTGCTTGCTCTCGGGTCATTTTTTGTTCTGGTTCGTAACCACCCTCTGGCAAACCTTTCAATGTTTTTCGACTAACACTGGCATAAAAACTTGCTATAGGGTTAATTGGTTCTACAGGGACATCTGTACCATTGACAATAGGAACTCCACTTTGTAATAAGTCTTGCCACATGTAAGCGCCTTCTTTAATGCGTTTTTCACCTAGTCTATCAATAGCCCAAGGACGGTCAGATGACATATGAACGGCCTGCATAGCAGGTATAACCTTCAATTCTGCAAATCGTGGAATGTCCTCAGGATGTAAATGCTGTGCGTGTTCAATTCTAAATCTGTGATCTACTGCCGATTCAGGCAATTCCTTCATGGCTAACTCGTAGCGGTCTAAAATTTCTCTATTAGCACGATCTCCAATAGCGTGAGAACACACCTGAAAACCATAGTTAAGTCCATTTAATGCTATCTTTTTTACAAATTCCATAGGAAGAGTTTCATGTCCAAAATGATCTGGTCTATCAGAATATGGTTCTAATAGCCAAGCACCACGAGAGCCAAGAGCACCATCACAATTTAATTTAACAGACCTAATTGTAAATAAGTGGTCTTCATCTACCATTATACCTTTTTGGAACCAGTTATTAAGTAAGTCTTCATCCCAACCTGTAAGCATCGCGTAAATACGTGTTCGCATTTTTCCTTCAGATTTCATTTTATCGTACAATGCAATGGTCTCTTTTGGTATTCCTGCATCATGAAAACTTGTAATGCCATTTTTATGACACGCTTCAACAGCTAATTGGAAGGCTTTATTGTCAGACTCTGGAGTGCGCTCTGGAATATGCTGTGTAATCAAGGTTTGAGCACGTTCGTTAAAGACGCCTGTAGGTTTTCCAGAGGCATCAACTAAGACCTCACCACCTTCAACGTCATAGGTTTTAACACCGTCTAATGCTAAATTTACTAATCCCGCAATTTCCATTGCTTTTTCATTGGCAAAACCCGCATGACCACTAGCATGTCGTAAATAAACAGGATTGTCGGGTGACACTTCACTAAGTAAGTGATGTGTTTGAAAACCGTGTACAATATCAGAAGGCATACTATCCCATTTGCTTTGGTGCCAACCGCGACCAGTAATCCATTCCCCAGGTTTAGCGGTTTTAACACGCTCTGCAACTGCATCTACAATAGCTTGATAGCTCGTTGTGTGCATAAGGTCTAGGTTGAGCTCATTATACCCTAAACCCATAAAATGACCATGACCTTCAATAAGCCCAGGAGTCATCGTTTTTCCGCCTAAATCTAGTAATTGCGTATCTTTATTTTTATACAGTTCTGCTTCTGCTAAGGATCCGGCAAAAATGATCTTGTTGTCCTTTGTGGCAACAGCTTCAACAGTTGAAGTATTAGAATCTACGGTGTAAATGGTGCCGCCATAAATAAGCATCGTTGCATATACTTTATTGTTATCAGAGCAAGAACATAATAGTACCATGAACAAGAAAAGACTAGAATAGAAAAGAAAGGATTTTAAACGTTGCATAAGTATTAGGATTTGTTTTCGAAGTTACAATTATTTGATGAGTATAGTTTAATGGATAATCATTGACGAGATAATTTTTTAAATTAGCCTATGCGAAAAATTCTATTGGGTGTAATTATTACGCTTATAATTCTTTTTTGCTTCAAGTATTGTGGTGACAAGAACGAAGCAAATATAGTTCTAAAAGAAAATTCAGCTTTAATACAAGAGCAGATTAAGAATGTTGGAAAGTTGGTTGTGACTGAAGGGTATTTTAGTGAGGTATTTACCTATGAGAATTCAAAAGCTGTATTTGGCGATTTAATGGAAGCAGAAAAAAGAGCTGTTGTTATTGTCAATGCAAATGTGACAGTTGGCTATGATTTAAGTCGAATAGATTATAAAATTGATGAAGCTTCTAAGACACTTCACATTATCAACATTCCGGAAGAGGAAATAAAGATTAGTCCAGATTTAGAATATTATGATATTCAGGAGGACTTTCTAAATCAATTTGAAGCAGAAGACTATAATGAAATTAAAGAAACTGTCAAGTCATCTTTGATGAAAAAAGTCGAAGGATCAGAACTTAAGTCAAATGCTAAGAATAGATTAATTAGTGAACTTTCTAAATTTTTTATACTTACAAATTCTCTAGGTTGGACCTTAAAATATAATAACACGCCTATTGATTCAATGGAATCCTTTAAAACTATAGATTTTAAACTTTGAGCCCAAAATCTGAAACACGCAAAGAGGAAATTGTTCGTGTAGCAGCGCAACTTTTTAAAGAAAAAGGATATACTGCTGTAACCATGCGCGATATAGCTGCAAAAATGGGTATTAAGGCAGCGAGTCTTTACAATCATATTACTTCCAAACAAGATATACTCGATGCAGTTATTATTTCTTTAGCAGAGGCATTCACTAATGGTATGCAAGGTATTAAATCGTCTAATAATAATACCATCGACAAACTGAAGCAGATCATCCAATTGCATGTGAAGCTGTCTAGTCAGAATAGTTATGCTATGGCATCTCTCAACAATGACTGGATGCATCTTGAAGAAAGGCTTGACTATTACAAGAAATTAAGAGTAGAATATGAGGATGATTTTAGGACTATTCTTGTTGATGGAATTACTGCTAGCGACATTATTGAAGCCAATCCTGAAGTAATGTTATTTTCAATATTAACCACCTTAAGATCCCTCTATATTTGGATTCCAAAAAAGGAAGATTTAAATCTCGAAGAATTCACAACAACACTTTATCAAATTCTCATAGAAGGAATTATTAACAAATAGTTTAGATTAAATTTTATAACTTTGTAGATGAAACTAACAGTTGTTAGTTTCATAAATTAAAATTGAATGGCAGAATTTTATAACCTTGTTATTGAAGATATTTACAAAGAAACTGAAGATACGTCGGTAGTAACTTTTGAAGTGCCAACCGAATTGCGTAATGACTTCCAGTTTAGACAAGGTCAACATTTAACACTGAGGGCAGATATTAATGATGAAGATGTAAGACGTTCTTATTCTTTGTGTTCTGGTCCTTCGGATGGTAAGTGGCAAGTTGCGGTAAAGCAAATACCTGGAGGTAAGTTTTCAACATATATTAACCAGGAATTAAAATCAGGTGATAGTCTAGAAGTGATGGCCCCGAGTGGTACATTTGGTGTGGATGTTAATCCTGATGTTTCAAAGAATTACTTATTTTTTGCCGCTGGTAGCGGAATTACTCCTGTCCTATCAATGTTAAAAGCACATTTACAAGCAGAACCAAATTCGACTTGTAAATTATTTTATGTCAATAAAACTGCAAAATCAATTATCTTCAAAGAAGAGTTAGAGCAACTTAGAAATACGTATTTCGGTCGATTAGAAATCTACTATTTTTTAACAAAAGAACGCCGAGATATAAAACTGTTTAATGGTCGTTTTGATGATGATAAAATGAAAATTCTGACCAACACTTTTATTGATATTCCAGATACCAACGAAGTGTTTCTTTGTGGCCCAGAACAAATGGTAAAATATGTTAGTCAATATCTAATAGACGCAGGTTTACCGAAAGAATTGGTTCATTTTGAATTATTTGTAACTGGCCTGTCGGATGAAGATATTAAACGCGCAGAACGCTTAGCTAAGCAAAACGTTGAAGGAACACAAGTCACTATTGTCGATGGGGGTAAAGAATTTTTGTTCACCATGACCAAGACATATGATAATATTTTAGATGCAGCGCTTGGTGCTGGTGCCGATTTGCCTTTTGCATGTAAAGGTGGAGTTTGCAGTACTTGTAAGTGTGAGGTTATTGATGGTTCTGTAGAAATGAAGATTAATTATGCTTTAGATGAAAAAGAAGTGTCACAAAACTTAGTTCTAAGTTGTCAGGCCGTGCCAACATCAGATAAGGTAGTAGTAGACTTTGATGTCTAAAAAACATATAGAAAAAGAAAAATAAGTTGCACCCGCTAAAAGCGAAAAGCTAATAGCCAAAAGTGAAATGAAATGAGTGAAGATCAAATTAAAAGTTTAGAAAAAGAATTCGAGGCACGTATTGCTCGTGATGAGAAAATTGAACCTAAAGATTGGATGCCGGAAAAGTATAGGCAAACCCATATTAGACAAATGTCACAGCATGCACATTCTGAAATTGTTGGAATGCTTCCAGAAGGTAATTGGATTACAAGAGCACCCTCTTTGCGACGAAAAGTAGCTTTACTTGCCAAAGTACAAGATGAGGCTGGGCATGGATTGTATTTGTATTCTGCAACAGAAACGTTGGGTGTTTCTAGAGAGGAATTATACGACCAACTGCACACTGGTAAGGCCAAGTATTCTAGTATTTTTAATTATCCAACCTTAACCTGGGCGGACATGGGTGCTATTGGATGGCTAGTAGATGGTGCAGCCATCATTAATCAAGTACCATTATGTAATACAAGTTATGGGCCATATGCAAGAGCAATGATCCGTGTTTGTAAAGAAGAAAGTTTCCACCAACGTCAAGGTTATGAAATTATGATGAAGCTCGCTAATGGTACCCCAGAACAGAAAGATATGGCACAAGATGCTTTGAATCGTTGGTGGTGGCCAAGCTTAATGATGTTGGGTCCGACTGATGATAAATCGGTGCATACGGCACAGTCAATGAAATGGAAGCTGAAGCGTAAAACTAATGATGAATTACGTCAGCAGTTTATTGATCAAACAGTACCTCAAGCAGATTTAATAGGTCTTACAATTCCGGATCCAGCTTTAAAATGGAATGAAGAACGTGGAAGCTATGATTTTGGCGAAATTGATTGGGATGAGTTTTGGCAAGTTGTGAAAGGTCACGGACCAATGAATAAAGAGCGTATGAAAGCGCGAGTTGGTGCTTGGGAACGTGGAGAATGGGTAAGGGATGCAGCCATGGCTTATGCCGAGAAAGCGCAGAATAGAAAAGAAAAACAAGCAGTTTAAAACGATAGATGATGTCAGTAAAAAATTGGCCCCTTTGGGAAATCTTTGTTAGAAGTAAAAACGGATTAGAGCATAGGCACTGTGGGAGCTTACATGCAGCAGATGCAGATATGGCTTTAGAAAATGCACGAGATGTATACACCAGGCGTAATGAGGGTGTAAGTATATGGGTTGTTGAATCAAAACATATTACGGCATCAAACCCTGAAAATAATGGTGAGTTGTTTGAACCAGCTCAGGACAAGGTATATCGCCATCCTACGTTTTATGATTTACCAGACGAAGTAAAACATATGTAATGAAAAACCAATATTTATATAATTACATTTTAGGTATTGCAGATAATAGTCTCATTTTAGGACAACGAATGGGTGAATTATGTGGTCATGGACCTAGTTTAGAAACGGATATTGCTTGTACCAATATTTCATTAGATTTATTCGGTCAGGTAAGAAGTTATTTTCAATATGCTAGTAAAATTGCTGGAGATGGAAGAACAGAAGATGATATCGCAATGTTACGCAAAGAACGCGAATATAAAAATGTACTCCTTGCAGAACAACCAAACACCAATTTCGCGTATACAATTGGACGTCAATTTTTGTTTGATGTGTATCATTTGGCTTTTTTAAAAGAGCTACAAAAGAGTACGGATTTAACGTTAGCAGCAATCGCCAATAAATGTGTTAAAGAGGTAAGTTATCACGAGCGTTTTTCATCGGACTGGGTGAAGCGCTTAGGGGATGGTACCGAACAGAGTCGTCAAAAAATGCAAGAAGCAATAGATGACCTTTGGACTTACACAGATGAGTTATTTCATCTAACAGAATCAGATAAAGAAATGGTAAGTCAAGGTATTGGTGTTGATGCTACATTACTTAAAGATGCTTATTACAACAGCGTTAAAGAATTGCTGGAAGAGGCTACACTTCATATTCCAGACTCTAAATACTTTCAAAAAGGAGGTAAAAAAGGAATTCATACTGAACATTTGGGGTATCTTTTATCAGATTTACAGTATATGCAACGCACCTATCCAAATATGGAATGGTGATAAATCATTGATTTGTTATCCTGAACTAGTTTCAGGATAACATCATTAATATGATGACAACTAAACAAAACATAGACAACGATCTTGTAGCAATACTAGAAAAAGTTTCTGATCCTGAGATTCCAGTGCTATCTATTATGGATATGGGAGTTGTTCGATCTGCAATAATAATTGATGATACTGTTAAGGTTGAAATCACACCGACGTATAGTGGTTGCCCAGCAATGGATGTAATAGGTGATGATATTAAAAGTGCCCTTATCAAAGCTGGTTACAAAGCAGAAATAGACTTAATTTTATATCCAGCATGGACTACCGATTGGATTACTTCGAGAGGAAGAAAAGCATTAGAAGATTATGGTATTGCAGCACCTCTTGACGCTGAAGCGGATAAGAGTGTGTTATTGGAGGGAAAGCGACTTGTTAAATGTACTAACTGTGGATCAGCGAATACACGTATGGTAAGTCAATTTGGTTCAACAGCCTGTAAGGCTCAATTTCAGTGTGAGGATTGCCAAGAGCCATTTGATTACTTTAAATGTTTAAAATAAAATATGAATCAATCAATACAACTTCATGTGGCCAATAAGGTTGCGGTTATCACTTTAAATCGACCTGAGGTATTTAATAGTTTTAATAGAGAAATGGCTTTAAGCCTTCAAAGCATATTAGATGCTTGTGAGGCTAATGATGACGTAAGAGCCATTGTACTCACTGGTAATGGTAAGGCTTTTTGTGCCGGACAAGATTTAAAAGAGGTAACAGATCCAGAATTAAATCCAGGGTTTAAAAAGATTTTAGAAGAGCATTATAATCCAATTATTGTAAAATTGCGATCCATTAAAAAGCCAATCATTGGTGCAATCAATGGTGTTGCAGCTGGTGCTGGTGCAAATATTGCCTTGGCTTGTGACATTGTTATTGCACATGAAAAGGTAAGTTTTATTCAAGCATTTAGTCTCATAGGCTTGGTTCCAGATAGTGCGGGGACTTTCTTTTTACCAAGGTTAATAGGTTTTCAAAAAGCGCAAGCTTTAGCCATGCTGGGTGATAAAATTTCTGCAGAAGAAGCTGAGCGAATGGGAATGATTTATAAGTCCGTTTCACTTGATGAGTTTGATACTACCATAGATGCATTGGCACAAAAGTTAGCCAATATGCCCACAAAAGCCTTAGGCTTAATCAAAGAATTATTTAATAGTTCAATGACTAATACTCTAGAAGACCAATTGGCTTTAGAGTCAAAATTACAAATAGAAGCTGCAAGCAGTAATGATTATGCTGAGGGTGTTGCTGCATTCATAGAAAAGCGTAAGCCGAATTTCAAAGGAAATTAAATGGATAAGCAGATCCTTTTAGAAGTTCATAATAGGATAAAACCTTTTATCCATAAGACACCTGTCCTAAGCTCTAGCCTCATTAATGCTATGGTAGGTGCAGATGTTGTATTTAAATGTGAGAACTTTCAAAAAATGGGTGCCTTTAAGATGCGTGGTGCTGCCAATGCTATATTGTCCTTATCTAATGAAGAAAGGAATCGTGGGGTAGTCACCCACTCATCAGGTAATTTTGCACAAGCCGTTTCACTCGCTGCACAAAAACTTGACGTTAAGGCGTATATCGTTATGCCAGAAAACGCGCCTCAGGTTAAAAAGAATGGAGTAAAGACCTATAACGGTGAGATTATTGAGTGCGAATCAACACCACAAGCCAGGGAGTCTACAGCAAATAAAATTAAGGAACAAAAAGGGGCGTCTTTTCTACATCCTTCAAATCAAGATGAGGTCATTTATGGCAATAGCACTGCAGCGATAGAATTATTAGAAGAATGTCCAGAATTAGATGTAATTTTAACACCAGTAGGAGGTGGAGGGTTAATTGCTGGTACTGCTTTGGCAGCAAAATATTTTTCAACGAAATGTCAAGTCATAGGTGGTGAACCAATGGAAGCAGATGACGCTTATCGCTCTTTAATATCTGGAGAAATTGAAACTAATGATAGCTTTCATACCATTGCCGATGGATTGCGTACCCACTTAGGTGATCGGAATTTTCCAATTATAAAAAAGCATGTTGATAAAATTATAAGAGTAGAAGAGCATGAGATTGTTGAGGCCATGCAAATTATTTGGGAACGTATGAAAATAATTATTGAGCCATCTTGCGCGGTACCTTTTGCGGCAGTTTTAAAGAATAAAGAAGAATTTAAAAATAAAAAGTTAGGTATAATATTATCAGGAGGTAATGTTGATGTTAAAAACTTACCTTTTTAAAAGGTGATAAAAATTGTCAATGCGAAGCATTGAAATAAGTGTTGAAATGCAGAATATAAAAATCAAATCGTTAAGAATCCAGGAAGCCTTGGACTGAATTTAGATTTTATTTTTGGTTTTCAAGCTGGAAAAATCAGATTGAAAAATTCCTTATTTCAACTTAAATTTTTGATTCGTTTTGTTTCAAGACAAAATGAATGGAAAGAAAAAATAAAGTTTAATTAAAAAGATTCCTGCTTCTGCAGGAAATAAATATGAATGTAGGAATTATAGGTTCTGGGACAATGGGAAGCGGCATAGCGCAAGTTGCCGCTACCGCAGATTCTAAAGTAAAACTTTATGATACAAATCAAGCTGCTTTAGACAAAGCAAAAGCAAGCCTTGAGAAAATATTGAATCGATTAATAGAAAAAGGGAGAATTGATGATGCTGAAAAGCAACGTATTCAAGCTAATATTTCCTATGTGGATAATCTAAAAGCATTATCAGATTCAGATATAACAATAGAAGCTATAGTTGAAAATCTCGATATTAAGCAAAAGGTGTTTTCTGAGCTTGAAACTTATGTTTCTGACGATTGTATTATTGCATCAAATACATCGAGTTTATCTATTGCTTCTATTGCTTCGGCTCTACAAAAACCTGAACGATGTATAGGAATTCACTTTTTTAATCCAGCTCCATTGATGAGGTTGGTTGAGGTGATTCCAGCCATTCAAACATCTAAAGATTGTCTAAACAAATCCGAGAAAATCATTTCAGATTGGAAAAAAGTTGTGGCTGTAGCCAGAGACACCCCTGGCTTTATCGTAAATAGAGTTGCAAGGCCTTTTTATGGGGAATCCTTGAGAATTTATGAAGAAGGGATTGCCGATTTTGCAACAATTGATTGGAGTTTAAAAACACTAGGTGGTTTTAGAATGGGACCATTTGAACTCATGGATTTTATTGGAAATGATGTTAATTATACGGTCACCGAAACAGTATTTACAGCATTTTATTTCGATCCAAGATATAAACCAGCATTTACACAAAAACGATTTGCTGAGGCTGGTTACTTAGGTCGTAAATCGGGCAAGGGTTATTATGATTATTCCAAAGGTTCTGAAAAGCCTCAGCCTAATGAAGATAAGCTACTTGGGCAACAAATTTTTGATCGTGTTTTAGTGATGTTGATAAATGAAGCGGCTGATGCTTTATTCTTAAATATTGCCTCTGCATCTGACATAGATAATGCCATGACCAAAGGGGTTAATTACCCAAAAGGTCTATTGGCTTGGGCAGATGAAAAAGGTATAGACTGGTGCGTTAATCGACTAGATACCTTATATGAAATATATCATGAAGATCGTTACCGTTGTAGTCCATTGCTTCGTAGAATGAATAAAGAACAAAAAACATTCTTTTAATGGAAGGTACACAAATTCCATATAAAATGTTAAGTCAAGATGCCTACAGTCAATGGTTAGGTGTTGAGATTTTAGAATGTGAAATTGGCCGATGTAAAGTAGCAATGAGCATCCGGAAAGAAATGCTCAATAGCATGAGTTTTGCACATGGCGGAATTAGTTACGCCTTAGCTGACACGGCATTTGGATTTGCAGCTAATACACACGGTAAATATGCGGTGTCTATTGAGACAAGTATTAACCATATTGAAGCATTAGAAGAAGGCGATTACTTAGTTGCAGAATCTGTGATTGAAAAAGTAAATAATAAACTCGGTTTTAATATAGTTGAGGTAAAACGAGGTAAAGAATTAGTTGCACTTTTTAAAGGTGTTGTTTATAGAACTCAGAAAGACTGGGAGAAATAAAAAATTAAATGAAAGAAGCATATATTATTGATGGTGTACGTACACCAATAGGAAATTATAAAGGGACACTATCCGCAGTTCGAACAGACGATTTGGGTGCGTTAGTCATCTCTGAGGTTGTAAAGCGAAATCCTAATATCCCAAAAGAGGCTTATGATGATGTTATTATGGGTTGTGCCAATCAAGCAGGTGAGGATAATCGTAACGTTGCGCGCATGTCATTGTTATTAGCTGGTCTACCTTTTACTGTTCCTGGTGAAACTGTAAATCGTTTATGTAGTTCTGGATTGTCAGCCATTATTCATGCAAATCGTGCCATAAAAGCAGGAGATGGTGACCTGTTTATTTCTGGCGGTGTGGAAAACATGACACGTGGCCCTTATGTTATGGCAAAACCCTCAAGTGCTTTTGGAGGTGATTCTAAAATGTATGATTCAACATTTGGATGGAGATTTGTTAATCCAAAGATGCATGAAATGTATGGTACAGATGGTATGGGAATGACTGCTGAAAACCTAGTTGAAAAATATAATATATCTCGCGAAGATCAGGATAAATTCGCCTATTGGAGTCAGATGAAAGCCACAAAAGCGCAAGACAATGGAAGGTTAGCTAAGGAAATTGTTACTGTTGAAATTCCACAACGAAAAAAAGATCCCATCCAATTTTCTAGAGACGAGTTCGTAAAACCAAATACCTCGCTTGAAGTTCTAGGAAAATTAAGAACAGCATTCAAAAAAGAAGGTGGTAGTGTTACGGCAGGAAATGCCTCAGGTTTAAATGATGGAGCTGCTGCAACAATTATTGCTTCAGGAGATGCGGTAAAAAAATACAATCTAAAACCTTTAGCAAGAATTGTAAGTTCAGCGGTAGTTGGTGTAGAACCAAGAATAATGGGTATTGGGCCGGTACAAGCTTCAAATAAAGCGCTTGAAAAAGCTGGGCTGTCCATGGACGATATAGATGTGATTGAATTGAATGAAGCCTTTGCGGCACAAGCATTAGCTTGTACACGAGCTTGGGGTTTAGCTGATGATGACCCTAGATTGAATCCAAATGGTGGTTCAATAGCTATAGGACATCCACTTGGAGTAACAGGTGCGCGAATTGCATATTCGGCAACTTTAGAATTACATGAACAACATAAAAGATATGCATTAGTAACAATGTGTATAGGCGTAGGGCAAGGCTACGCTGCAATCTTAGAACGCGTTTAGTATGGAAAAAATACAACATTACGTCCAAGGTCATTGGACTTCTGGAGCCGAGCAAGGTATTCCAGTTCTTGATGCCGTAACAGGTGAAGCTTTTACAAGCGTGGCTGTCGAAGGATTAGATATTCCTGAAATTCTCAATTATGGTCGTACTAAAGGTGCTGAAGTACTTCGTAAAATGACCTTCCAAGAGCGAGGAAATATGCTTAAGAAATTAGCGCTGTTCCTCACTAAACGAAAGGATGCATTCTATGAGTTGAGTTACAGGACTGGTGCAACTAAAGTTGACAGTTGGATCGATATTGAAGGTGGATTTGGTAACCTTTTTGCAAATGCCTCATTACGAAAATTATTTCCGAATCAACCTTTTCATGTTGAAGGTGATCCGATTGATTTATCGAGAGGTGGTCGATTCATGGCGCATCATATTATGGTACCTAAAAAGGGTGTAGCTGTACATATCAATGCATTTAATTTCCCAGTTTGGGGAATGCTTGAAAAGTGCGCGGTAAATTGGATGGCAGGAATGCCAGCAGTTGTTTTACCAGCTCCATCATCTTCATATTTGGCAGAAGCCGTTGCAAGAACAATTATTGATTCAGGTATTCTTCCAGAGGGTGCCTTGCAAATCATTAATGGAACTGTAAAAACAATATTAGATACCGTAGAGTCTCAAGATGTAGTAACCTTTACAGGATCTGCTGCAACTGGCCGTTTATTAAAGGCACATCCTAGATTAATTGAGGAATCAGTACCATTCACTATGGAGGCAGATTCGTTAAATGCCTCTATTTTAGCTGAAGATGCTGTTCCTGGTACTCCAGAGTTTGATTTATTTATCAAGGAGGTACGCAAGGAGATGACAGTTAAAGCTGGGCAAAAATGTACAGCTATTCGCCGAATCATTGTGCCTGAAAATTTAGTCGAAGATGTTCAAATTGCACTAGGCAAGGCCTTGGACAAAGTTACTATTGGAGACCCAAGACTTAAAGAAGTAAGAATGGGATCATTAGTAAGTCGTCAGCAAGTAGAAGCTGTCAAAGATTCTGTTAACGATCTGGCGAAAGAGGCTGAGATTGTGTATGGTAATCTCGATAAAATTGAAACCATTGGTGCCGATGCAAGTAAAGGGGCTTTTATTAGTCCAATTGTATTAAGAGCAGATCATCCATTTAAAAACACAGTAATTCATGAGCGTGAAGCTTTTGGTCCTGTTAGTACCATTATGCCTTATAAATCATTAGATGAGGCTGTGCAATTAGCTCAGATGGGTAAAGGCTCTTTAGTATCTTCAATAGCTACGTTTGATGATAAAATAGCTACGGATTACGTGGTTAATGCAGCGAGTCATCACGGAAGGATTTTAGTGATTAATCGTGAAATGGCTAAAGAAAGTACAGGTCATGGATCACCATTACCGTATTTAGTTCATGGTGGGCCAGGACGTGCTGGTGGTGGCGAAGAGATGGGTGGTATGCGAGGAATCAAGCACTACCTTCAACGTACTGCGATACAAGGTTCACCAACAACTATAACAGAAATAACAGGGATATATCAACAAAAAGCAAAGTATAAGGAAGCAGAACAGCACCCTTTTAAATACCACTGGGAAGATATTCAAGTAGGAATGTCAATGCGAACTCACAAGCGCACCATAACAGATTCTGATATTATTAATTTCTCAAATTTAACTTGGGATCATTTCTACGCACATACAGATATCACATCACTGGATGGAAGCATTTTTGAAAAGCGCACAGCACATGGTTATTTTATCATTTCAGCAGCTGCTGGACTTTTTGTATATCCCAATAAAGGTCCAGTCTCTGCAAATTACGGATTAGAGGAGTGTCGATTTTTAAGACCGCTTTACCACAATGACACGATTTATGTTCGATTAACCTGTAAACAAAAAGTAGATCGTGATGTGGCGTCGGCAGAGCATCCAAGTGGAATTGTAAAATGGTTTGCTGAAATTTTTGATGCTGAAGATGAATTAGTGGCTCTAGCAACAGTATTAACAATGGTTCAGAAAAAGCAGGAAACCTTTGTTGAAATGACAGATGAGCAAATTGATGATTGTCTGGCTAAACTTACGGAAGATACTAAACCAAAATGGGGAATCATGTCGCCTCAACACATGATAGAACATTTAGAATATACATACAAGATTGCTGCAGGTGAGATACAAGATTTTGAAATTTCCACACCAGAAAAGATTTTGGAAAAAGTGAAGAATAGTTTGTGGAATTATAACAAATTTCCTCAAAATTCGCAGTTTCCATTATTAGAAAAAGATACGCTTGATGATCTTAAACATGAGGATTTAGCAGCAGCAATTACAAAATTTAAAGAACAACGAGAGGCTTACCTTCAATACTTCAAGAATCAACCCAATGCTACCTTAAGTAATATGGTATTTGGAGAATTAACACGATATGAATGGTACTTGCTAGAGCGTAAGCATTTAAATCATCACTTTGAACAATTTGGAATAGTTTGAAAATGAGCTAAATAATGAAGTGTAAAAATTGTGGAAGCGCTGTATACGATAAATTTTGTCCTCATTGTGGACAGCGGACATCAGTCAGTTCTATAAGTTTTAAAACATTAAAAGATGAGTTTCAAAATAATATCTTTCAAATTAATAGAGGATTCGTATTTACAATTAAAGAACTCACTTTAAGACCAGGACATGCCATTAGAGACTTTATAAATGGTAAGCGAAAACCTTTTTATAAGCCTTTATCGTTCTTACTTGTTACGACGACTGTTTATATATTTATTTCCTATCTGTTAGATGTCGATTCATTTCTCACTAATTTTTTAAATGATTTTAAAGAAGGTTTTGATAATGCTAAAACTGAAAGTAGGGAGTTTGAATTATCCAACACTGGGATTATTGATTGGTTAAAAACCAATCAAACTTATTTGGTTTTTGCATTCGTACCTATTTTTTCTTTGGCTTCTTTTATTGTTTTTTTTAAAGCTAAATATAATTATTACGAGCATTTAGTACTTCAGCTGTATATAACAGGCCAGCAGTTTATAATTATTACAGTTTTTACCTGTGCTTTCTTTTTTAATAGTGAAATATTAATAATAAGTACTTTGTTTGGTTGTGTTTTGTACAGTTTATACACCTATTGGCAGTTTTTTAATAAGAAGAGTTTTCTAAATATTTTTTTCAGGTATATTTTAATTCAGATTTTATCCTTCTTTTCTTATTTTTTCATTTCATTAATAGTAATATTTGTAGGTGTTATAATTTCAAAACTTATAAAATATTAGTGAACAAAATAACGATATCTTAGATTAGTAAAACCAATAAACTAAAAACATATGTCCTAGGTAATGGCAGAAATCATGAGGAAATTCAAAGTAATTCTAGTAGTACTTTTAATCTTTAGTTGTAACGACTCCGAGCAATCAAAAAAAGAGAAAGTTGCTTATAATAAATTTAATAAGCTTACTAAATTTGTGGACATATATGCCAATGACATTATAAAAAAAGGTAATGTAAATTCTCTTGCTGTCGCTATTTATAAAGATGGTAGAATTTATCAAAATTATTATGGTGAAATAGATAAAGGGACAAGCAATAAACCTAATGACAACTCACTTTTCGAAATTGCATCTATCACCAAAACATTCACTGGGTCTTTAGTGGCAAAAGCAGTTTTAGAGGGAAAAATCAGTTTGGATGACGATATACGTAAGTATTTAGAAGGTGAATATTTAAATCTAGAATTTGAAGGACAGCCCATAACTATAAAGTGTCTTTTAACTCATAGTATGGGATTAAAAAATAAATTGACAAAAGGATTTGAGGACATAAGAAATAAGGTAACTAATGGTTCTTATGATTTTAGAACAGATTTCTATGATATAGACGATTTGCTTGAAGAGCTTAAAACCGTTGAAGTTAATGAAAAACCTGGAACAGTCTATGCTTATAATTCTTTGGGCTCTGAATTATTAGCACACATTTTAGAAAAAGTACATGAGAAACCCTTCAAGGAACAAATGAATGTATTTTTCAGAGAACTTGGAATGTATAATACCTACCTCAATAAATCTCAAGAATATAAAGGGCGTTTGGTGAATGGTTATAAAGGAGATGAGTTGGCACCCTTAGATTTTGATCCAGTATACGGTGCTGCTGGTGGTGCAATTTCAACATTGCCAGATTTAGCTATATACATGAAGTATCTAGTTGATAATAAAAATGAACCGTGGGTAAAGGAATCCTCACGTCTACTTTTTGAAGATAAAGAAGAAGATGAGCAAGTCGGCTACCTCTGGCAGAATATAGGTTTTGCCCAAGAAGAAGGGTATTACTATTCTAAAACTGGCACATCTAATAGAGTTCAAAGTGGGGTCTTAATTTGTCCAGATTCTAATTATGGTATTATTGTTATGGCTAACAATACATCAGAAAAGGCTCAAAACGATTGGTTAACGCTTTTTTTTAGTGATATCGAACCTGATGTTATTAAATATCCAAGACTCAATTTGTTTTCTGTTTTAAAATCAGAATTTCCTAATGATTTAAAAACGTTTTATGCTGAATTTAATAAGCGTAGAAAAGATACTTTAAACTACTTTTTGAAAGAAGTAACTTTAAATAATTTTGGCTACGAGCTCTTGAACAAAGGTTTTAAAAAAGAGGCGATTAATGTGTTTAATGTCTACACGGAAGTATTTCCAAATAATGCAAACGCATACGATAGTCTTGGTGAAGCATTTTTTATTGTCGAAGATTATAAAAAGGCATTAATAAATTTTAAGAAAGCACTCGAGTTAAATCCAGAAATGGAAACTTCAAAAGATTATATTAAGAAAATTAAAGACATAATTAAACAACAATCATGACACAACCATATGTTAAACTAACCATTGATAATAAAGTAGGGTATATAGAGTTTTTTCATCCAGCACATAATTCACTTCCAGGCGATCTATTAGCAAAACTGGCTAATACAATTAGAGAAGCTGGGCAAAATAATGCCATAAAAGTTATTGTCCTAAAAAGTGGAGGTGACAGAACTTTTTGTGCTGGTGCGAGCTTTAAGGAGTTAATCAGTATTAACGATGAAGCAACGGGAAAAGTCTTTTTCTCTGGCTTTGCTAATGTTATTAATGCTATGCGTAAGTGTCCTAAATTTATAATTGGTCGTGTACAAGGTAAAACAGTTGGTGGCGGAGTTGGTTTAGCTTCTGCTACGGATTATTGTATGGCTACAAAATTTGCTGCTATTAAATTGAGTGAATTAAATGTAGGTATTGGGCCTTTTGTGGTTGGACCTGCTGTTGAGCGCAAATTAGGCTTAAGTGGTATGTCTCAGATAGCAATAGATGCTAACAGTTTTTATCCTGCTGAATGGGCAATGCAAAAAGGTCTGTTTACACATGTCTATGAATCCGCTGAAGAGTTAGATGAAGCTGTAAAAGCCTTTGTAGAAAACTTATGTCATTACAATATAGAGGCCATGAAAGAAATGAAGAAAATGTTTTGGAAAGGTACTGAAGATTGGGATACGTTGTTAGGAGAACGTGCAGCTATAAGTGGGCGATTAGTACTGAGTGAATTTACTAAGCAGACATTAAACAGGTTTAAGTAAAACCAGGTTGCTTTAGACAACATTTTTTTTTGAATACTCTTTTTTCTTTACTGAATGCACTTTAGCTAAAAAATTACGCGTTCTGTCGAGTCTATTTTACTCAGGGTTAATGCTTTATGATATTTGTCAGGATCAACCCATACTCTATGAAAACGTATTTCGCTTTGACGCTAGTTTTTTTTAGCGTTTTTTTAAGTTTTACTCAGAATATAGACTATACAACAAGAATCACCCAGTTTAACGCAGCAGGTTCTTGTGCTGATGAATTTGGTAACGAAGAGCATACATGGAAAGGTTGGTTAAGTGATAACATAAATACAACTGAAACTTATTCTGGATGTGTAACACTCAATGACAATATTCCATCCACTCAGAATGGAAATTATGCTAATAGGTCACAAAATAATTCTCCTGCCAACTTTTTGCGTGCAAGAATTGAGGCTTGGGAAGATGATGGCGGTCCAAGGTGTGAATTTAACCCAACTGGTTTTGATGCAGATGATTGTCGAGTAAATTTTATATCTAATATAAATCTTTCAAATCCTTTAGAATATCAATTTCAATCTTATAACCAAAATGTTGGTAACGCTAATTACAATATGAATGTATATTATCAGTATCGTTACAGTACAACGACATTAGCTGATGCGTTGGATAGTGGAACAGGAACTATTACAACGGGAGGAAATCGCCCTTTTTGGGGTGCCAGAGGTACCTGGAGTGTTTTTGATTTAGATTGCGCTGCATCTGGTTCTATAGGAAATAACCAGTTCTCTTCTATGACACTTAGTGTGAGTTGTCAGTCGGCAGTGAGTTTTAAGTGGCGTACAGATAGTCAGGTTAATGCAGATTTTTTAAGAGTTTATATTAATGGTGTTGAGCAAGCTGCAATTAGTGGAAATACAGTTTGGACTTTGGTTAATTTACCTCTTGATTATGGTTTGAATATCATTGAATGGCGCTATATCAAAGATGGGAACATTTCTGTTGGTTTAGATCGTGGATTTGTTGATAATATTATATTTACGAATGCTAATTCATTGAATCCAGGGGCTATAGCTGGCAGTCAATCATTTAATATTTTAGGCGATCCTGAGATTTTGTCGTCGTCTTCATCAGGTCAAACTTATGGAATAAATATAGATTATCAATGGCAATATAGCAGCAGTAGTTCAGGGGGTTGGATAAATATAGACGGAGCTACAAGTATGATGTATGATCCCCCAGCTGGATTAACACAGACAAGGTTTTACAGAAGAAGAGCCCAGGATAATTGCGGTAACACAGATTATTCTAACATTATTGAGGTCGAAATACTTCCACAATTTGTTTTTGAGTTAGGAGCATGGGACCCTTATGATCCTGGTGGTTTAAATTCGCCTAGTAGTAATACAACACATTCTGTAATCATTAGAGATAATACAGTGCAGACCAATTCATTTACAACGGGGAACCTAATTGTTGATCAAGGAACCTCATTCACCATTTCAGGTGATGTGGGAATTACCGTGGCCTCTCAATTGCAACTAGATGGAACTTTAGATTTAGGTGAAGATGGACAACTCATACAATATAATACTTTGGTAGTTGGGCCTAATGGAGAATTGCGTAAAACAAGAAATGGAAACCCAAATCTTTACAGATATACGTATTGGGGAAGCCCAGTTTCTAATTCAGGAACTGCTGCCAATTCAGGTTTTGATATCGTGGCGGTTATGAAAGATGGAACTACTGGTGTCCCGCGTGATCTTAACTTTACGGCAGTGAATGTTTTAGATGGTATTCCGGGTGATAATTTTACACCAGCTACAATTTCTAGTAAATGGTTATATGCTTTTAGAAATCAAACGAATGCTTATTCAAGCTGGGAGCAAATATCACCTAGTACTTCGTTATTGTCTGGGCAAGGTTTTACCATGAAAGGTACGCAATCAACGACAGGTACACAGCCCTATATATTTGCAGGGACACCTAACAATGGAGATATTACCTTAGGAGTAACAGCCAATAATAATTACCTAATTTCTAATCCCTATCCTAGTGCTATTGATTCACATCAATTTTTACTGGATAATCCAGCTTTGGGTGGTACCCTCTATTTTTGGGAACATTATGGTGGTGATAGCCATCTACTTACAGATTATCAAGGTGGTTACGCTACGTACAACTTTTCTGGTGGTGTGGGTGCGCCGTCAATTGCTACACCAGCTGCAGGAGTCTCAACAGAAGGAACAGCTACGAAAGTTCCAGGACAGTATATTCCAGTAGCACAAGGATTCTTTGTAGAAGCAACTGCTACAGGTTCATTTACATTCAATAACAATCAACGGGTTTATGTTGCGGAATCACTAGGGCAAAGTATGTTTGTTAAATCTGCCAATGCAGCTAATTCAGAATCTGTTCAAGCAGATATGCGAACAAAAATTAGACTTGGAATGACTGGCCCAAATAATGGGCATCGCCAATTATTGCTTACAGTTGATGAATTCGCATCCTACGGTGTTGATAAGTATTTTGATGGACAACCTTACGAAGTCTTGCCAAATGATATTGCCTTTTATTTGAATAGTGAGTATTATACGATTCAAGGTATTCCATCCATTGATTCCGACGATGAAATTCCTTTGGTCATTAATAGTTTAGATTCAGGATTATATAATATCGGGTTGGATCATTTAGAGCATTGGGATGATAATCAAGATATTTACCTATATGATGCCGAGTCAGATATTTACTATGACCTCAGAATAAGTGAAGTAAGTGTTAATCTAGTTCCAGGTGAATATATAGGAAGATTTTCATTAAGGTTTGAAAGTAGTACAACTTTATCAATAGCGATAAATCAATCCATAGAAGATGTACTCACAATTTACCAACCTAAAGAGGAGAAGAGAATAGTTATTCAATTAAGCTCGGGAGATTATCAGTTAGAAAGGGTCATACTTTTTGATGTAGGAGGGAGGGCTATTATAACGAAGCGCCCAAACACTCTTACTTACAAAGGTAATAGATGGTCTTTTGATACTCAAGGAATCACTGCTGGATCCTATATCTTACAAATGAAAATCAATGGTGCCATAATAACCAGAAATTTAATTGTCAACTAACATTATTTAGTTTTAAATTAATTGAATTTATTCCATCATTAAACTATTTTTGTTTAATGGCAGTATATTCATTTCAAGGTTATATTCCCGTAGTTCACAAAACTAGTTACGTTCACCCTTTAGCTGCTGTGACGGGTAATGTTATTATTGGTAAGAACTGCTACATCGGTCCTGGTGCCGCCATTCGTGGTGATTGGGGACAAATCATTTTAGAAGATGGTGTTAATGTACAAGAGAATTGTACAGTGCATATGTTCCCCGGAAAGTCTATTGTTCTTAGAGAAAGTACTCATATTGGTCATGGTGCGATTATCCATGGAGCCAATTTAGGATGCAATTGCTTAATTGGAATGAATTCGGTAATCATGGATGATGCTGAAATTGGTGATGAGTCTATCGTTGGCGCGATGACTTTTATTAAGGCAGAAACTAAAATTCCTAAGCGCAGTTTGGTAGTTGGGAATCCTGCAAAAATAGTAAAGCAAGTAAGTGATGATATAATCGCATGGAAAATAAAAGGCACTGCGCTCTATCAGCAGTTGCCAGCCGATTGTTATGAATCATTGAGAGAAGTTGAGCCGCTCAGAGAAGTACCATTAGATAGAAAACTTCAAGAGGATACTTATAAAACGCTTAGGGAAACTTTTAAAAAGTAGATTGATTCTTGTAGAATAAGTTATATCTTTTGTAACGTCTCTCAGAATTACTATACTAATTAACCAAATGGTGAAAGACATTCTTTTTCAGATTAAATATTCTTTTTCTCAATTACACCCCAATCGTAGAAAAGAAGAAAAAAAGAAGCTAATAGAATCCTTTGGGAGAATTAAAGTTGATGAGACTTTTAATTTTAACAGGATTGCACAATACTTCCGGAACAAAGATCATTCAAATATGTATCAGGTACTTTCTGATAAAACATGTAATGATTTGGACTTTGAAGATTTATTTGTTTTGGTTGATCGGACCAGCTCTAAAGTTGGTCAACAATATCTATACAATCGATTAAGAACAATAGATGTAGATAAAAATCAGACAAAACTGAATGAAGAAGTAATTGAAGAATTATTAAAAGATTCTGAATTAAGGGTTTCAATACAACAGAAATTGCTAAAACTCAAAGATGAAGAAGGCTATTATATTTCTGAACTGTTTCAAAAACAGCACATCAAACCACCAAGAAGGTTGTTTTTCATAAAACTATTATCCTTAACAAGTTTGGTGTTATTAGTGCTGTCCTTTTATAACCCTTTGTTTTTCTTGGTTTTATTGGGTGTGTTTTGTGTCAATTTCGTAATCCACTTTTGGAATAAAAAGAATTTAGCCGAGTATATTAGTTCAATTCCTCAGCTTTTAAGACTGAATGCAATTGCGTCTCATCTAAGTAAGAATGTTTACATTAAAAGACTTAATCCAAATATTGATGAATCAATTAGAGTAATCAAACAGGTTAAGAGTAGAATGTCTTTTTTTCAACTAGAAACTCGACTTCAGGGTGAATTTGAGATTATTCTATGGTTTTTGTTTGAAATCTTTAAAACCGTATTTCTTCTAGAACCTTTGTTGCTATTTGATGTTTTAAGAAAGCTAGATACAAAGCGACAGGAAATTGAGGATGTATTTAAATTTGTTGGTCATACTGATATGTTGATTTCAACCGCGTCATTAAGAGGAGGTTTAAAAATACATTGTAAACCAATTATACATAATGAGAATAGTATTATTGCTAATGAGATTTATCATCCATTAATTGTTAATTGTGAAGTAAATAGTATTACGATAAACGACAAGTCTATTCTTCTCACAGGTTCTAATATGTCAGGTAAAACTTCATTTATTCGAGCAATTGGATTAAATGTAATTACAGGTTTAACTATCAATATCTGTTTTGCGAAGTCTTTTACATTTCCACTATTAAAAGTGTTTTCGGCTATAAGAATTAATGATGATTTAGTAAATGATAAAAGCTATTATTTTGAAGAAGTTCTCACGGTTAAGGAAATGATTGAAGAAAGTAAGAGTCATGATAGAAACCTATTTCTACTAGATGAAATTTTTAAAGGAACGAATACGGTAGAACGTATTTCAGCAGGAAAGGCTGTCTTATCTAATATTGCTAAAAATAATAATATAGTATTGGTTTCTACCCATGATATTGAGCTAACAGATATGCTTTCTAATGACTATGATTTATATCATTTTAGTGAAGTGATAAACGGAAAAAATGTAGATTTTGATTATAAACTTAAACAAGGCAAATTGAAAAATAGGAATGCCTTAAGAATTTTAGATATAAACGATTATCCAAAAGATCTGGTGGATGAGGCTATAGAAATATCAAAAAAACTAGACGATATTTAGTACTTAAGAGAATCAAAAACCTGACCAAATAGTTATATAATTATCTGAATATCACTTATTAAATTCGACTCAAATCAATCTCATTAGTTTCTTTGCCAGTAGATAGTGTAATTAAACTTTGTACATTACCTAGATAGGGTAGAAGGGTCAGCTTGGATATAATAAACGTTTCATAGGCTTCTATATCTTCTACAATAAGCTTCAGTAAATAGTCATAATTTCCACTCACACGATGACATTCTACAATTTCAGGAAAGTTGTTAATCTCGGTAACAAATTTTTCCAAGTAACTCCGTGTATGGCCTTGAAGGGTGATGCCAATAAATACAGTGAGTTTTAATCCAATACGCTTATTGTCAAGAACAGCAACATATTTCTTAATAAATCCTTCCTTCTCTAATTTCTTAATACGTTCAAAAACAGGTGAAGTGGTCATTCCCAATTCTTCAGCAATACTTTTGGTTGTGCGATTACTGTCTTTTTGAAGAATCTCCAATATCCGAGTGTCTATTTTATCAAGTGTATGTGGCATCAGAAAATTATTTTTAATTCGCTATAAAATTCAAATATAAAAAGAATAAAAAACTTATATAAATGCATAAAAAAGATAAATATTCTGAATAAATTTAATTTATAAGTTATTTTAGGATGTAAATATCAAAAATTAATAATTTTGATACTTGTAATAAATGAGTCGAAATTGAACAGTTTTGAATTAACAATGCCCAAAATGGGTGAAAGTATTACCGAGGGCACCATTATAAATTGGTTAATTAAAGAAGGCGATAGTTTTGAGGAAGGTGATATTATCCTGGAAGTTGCTACGGATAAGGTTGATAATGAAGTACCCGCTCCGGCTTGCGGTAAACTTGTTAAAACCTTATTTGAAGCTAAAGATGTCGTTGCTGTTGGAGAAGTTATTGCTCTGCTAGAAGTTTCCGATGCAGTCGAAAGCTCAAAGAAGCAGTCAACAGAATCAAAACAATCCAATTCATTGCCTTCTAAGAAGAAAACAACAAAAAAGCCACAGACTGCTCAACCTGTAGTCAATTCGATTTCAAATTCATTTTCAGTTAATAATACAAATACCTTTTTTTCACCATTAATTATTTCAATTGCTAAAGCTCAGCACATAAGTTTTGAGGAGTTAGCAAGGATCCCGGCAACAGGTAAGGATGGGAGATTACGAAAAAGTGATGTATTTCAGTATATACAAGATGGTAGGCCATACAAATTTGCTCAACCTGTAGTCCACGATCCAACGGCTTACAGGATACCACAATTGACATTTGAAAAAGGAAAAGGAAAGATTGTAGAAATGGACCGTATGCGTCAGATGATTGCTGACCATATGGTCTATTCTAAACACACGTCACCACACGTAACGGCATACGTAGAAGCCGACTTAACCAATATGGTAAATTGGCGGAATGCCAATAAAAAAGCCTTTCAAGAGAAATATGGTGAGCGTTTAACGTTTACTCCTTTATTTGTGGAGGCTGTTGCAAAAGCCATTAAAGATTTTCCAAATATTAATGCTTCTGTTGATGGCACAAATATCATTGTAAAAGACGATATAAATATTGGTATGGCAACGGCATTACCTAGTGGTAACTTAATAGTTCCCGTAGTGAATAATGCAGACACTAAGGATTTAAAAACTTTGGCGGCAAATGTCAATGACTTGGCGGCTAAAGCCAGAGATAATAAGTTGGCAGGAGATGATATTAAGGGGAGCACATTTACGATATCCAATGTTGGAACATTTGGAAGTGTTATGGGTACACCAATAATTAATCAGCCTGAAGTTGCCATTTTGGCTTTAGGTATTATAAAAAAGCGACCAGAAGTTATTGAAACCGAAAATGGTGATGAAATTGCTATTCGCAGCATGATGTATCTGTCACTCTCTTTTGATCATCGTGTCGTCGATGGATTCCTTGGCGGAAGTTTTGTGCGCCGTGTCGCAGATTATTTTGAACAATTCGATACAAATAGAAAGATATAGCATATGTCTTATAATATAAATATTACTACAGTAGAGCATTCTAAAGTAGATGCACTAGATTTTGATAATATTCCTCTAGGGACCACATTCACTGATCATATGTTTATTTGTGATTATGAAAATGGAGAATGGATTAACCCAAGAATTGTTCCAATGGGAATGATTCCAACGCATCCTGCGGCAATGGCATTGCATTACGGACAAGCTATTTTTGAAGGTATGAAAGCCTACAAAAATCCAGATGGAGAACCGATGCTTTTTAGACCTGAACAAAATGCTAAGCGATTGAATAAAAGTGCGGATCGTATGGGAATGCCAAATTTTCCGGAAGATTTGTTTGTGCAGGGTTTAAAAGAATTGGTGAGTTTAGAACATAATTGGATACCGCCGAAAGAAGGTAGTGCGCTGTATCTCAGGCCATTTATGTATGCTGATGAACCTTTTATTGGTATGCGTGCAGCAATACGTTATAAATTTATAATTATGGCCTCACCTGCTGGTCCATTTTTTAGTAAACGTATAAAATTATGGGCAGAAAAGCAGTTTATTAGAGCAGCGCATGGAGGAACAGGGGAAGCTAAAGCTGCAGGTAATTATGCCGCAGCAATACGGCCTACAGAGTTGGCAAAAGCAAAAGGGTATGATCAAGTTCTTTGGTTGGATGCCGCTGAGCATAAATACATTCAGGAAGTGGGAACCATGAATATTTTCTTTAAAATATCAGGTGAATTTATTACACCTAAATTAGATGGATCCGTATTAGATGGTATTACTAGAAAAAGTATTATTGACCTTTTAAGAGATAAAGGATATAAGGTAACAGAACGTCTCGTAAAACTCAGTGAGATTAAAGAAGCGTCTGAGAAAGGTAACCTCGAGGAAGCTTTTGGAGCTGGTACAGCTGTTGGTATTGCCTATATTCAAGAGATTGGATTGGAGGGTGAAATTATTCATGTGTCTAATGACAGTCCAGTTGGATTAGATATTAATGATACGCTTAATGCCATAAAAACAGGGCAGCAGGAAGATAAGTTTGGATGGATGTTGAAAACTAGAAAGGAATTAGCTTAAATGAATAAGGACATTTTAAGAAAAGGATTTTCAAAGCTTTGTACAGCCAAAGCCATGGCCGAGTTGTATGAAGAAAACTTTAAGCAAGTTTCAAAATACGTACATGCCACCTCTAGAGGTCATGAAGCGATTCAAGTGGCTTTGGGAATGCAATTATTACCTCAAGACTATGCATTTCCGTATTATCGTGATGATGCGATGTTGTTAGCATTTGGTTTGCAACCATACGATTTAATGTTGCAACTTTTAGCCAAAAGGGAAGATCCTTTTTCTGGCGGAAGAACCTATTACTCACATCCAAGTTTAAAAGATGAAGACAAACCAAAAATTCCGCATCAGTCTTCAGCAACAGGTATGCAGGCTATTCCTGCCACTGGAGTTGCAATGGGTATGCAGTATAAGGAACAACAGGGGTTAAATGATACTTCAATAGAAAATCCTATTGCTGTGTGTTCGTTAGGGGATGCTTCTGTTACAGAAGGAGAGATTGCTGAAGCTTTTCAGATGGCAGCGCTTAAGCAGATGCCAATTCTATATTTGGTTCAAGATAATGGATGGGATATATCAGCCAATGCGGCTGAAACCAGGGCTCAAAATGCAGCAGAATATGCAGCGGGATTTCATGGTTTGGAAGCCATTTCTATAGACGGAGCTAACTTTGTTGAAAGCTATGAAGCTATTGAAAAAGTGATTGCTACTATTAGAAAGGAACGTCGTCCATTTTTAGTACATGCCAAAGTACCGCTATTAAATCATCATACCTCTGGTGTTCGTATGGAATGGTATCGCGATGATTTAGAGGAGGCGAGATCTAGAGACCCTTATCCTGTTCTAAAACAACACTTATTAGCTTCTGGATTTACAGAAACTGAAGTAGGTGAAATTGAAAACGAAGCTAAATCTAAAGTAGCTTCAGACTTCAAGGACGCCTTAAATGCCGAAGATCCTAAGCCAGAGGATTTATTTACTAATGATTTTGTGCCCACTCCAGTCACAGAAGAGGTTGGAACCCGTGAACCTGAAGGAGCTGAGAAAGTTGTTATGGTAGACTGCGCATTATTTGCGGTTGAAGAATTAATGCGAGCAAATAAAGAATGTCTACTTTACGGACAAGATGTTGGTGGTCGTCTTGGTGGTGTATTTAGAGAAGCAGCCACCTTAGCGCAAAAGTTTGGTGATGATCGTGTATTTAATACACCAATTCAAGAAGCCTTTATTGTTGGGTCTACTGTTGGTATGTCGGCAGTTGGATTAAAACCAATCGTTGAGGTACAGTTTGCTGACTACATATGGCCAGGACTAAATCAATTATTTACAGAAGTAAGTAGAAGCTGTTATTTATCTAATGGTAAATGGCCTGTCAGTATGATACTTAGAGTGCCAATTGGTGCTTATGGCAGCGGCGGACCTTACCATTCGTCTTCCGTAGAAAGTGTGGTTACTAATATTAGAGGTGTTAAAATTGCCTATCCAAGCAATGGTGCAGATTTAAAAGGCCTTATGAAAGCAGCTTATCATGATCCTAATCCAGTAGTGATTCTTGAACATAAAGGATTGTACTGGAGTAAGGTTAAGGGAACAGAAGGCGCAACATCTGTTGAACCTTCAGAGGATTATGTATTGCCATTTGGTAAAGCCTGGTTATTACAAGAAATCTGGAAACAAGATGAGGTCGAAACCTTAACAATCGTGACCTACGGTATGGGAGTGCATTGGGCTTATAATGCTACTGGAGAACTAGATATGCGAGACCAAATAGAAATAATTGACCTTAGAACGCTTTATCCATTAGATGAAGAAACTGTCATGAAATCTGTGAAGAAAACTGGTAAATGTTTGGTGGTTACAGAGGAGCCTTCAAATAATAGTTTTGCAAGAGCTTTAGCTGGAAAAATTCAAGAAGAATGCTTTAAATATCTAGATGCTCCGGTAATGACAATTGGTAGTGAAAATATGCCAGCAATTCCATTGAATTCTACTTTGGAGCAAACCATGATACCTTCAACTGAAAAGGTTAAAGTCAAAATAGAAGAACTACTCAATTATTAGCACTTAAAATGATTTTAGAATTTATGTATCTTAGGCATAACTAAAATCAATTCAATGCTTACCAAAAAACGATACTCCGTCAAAGACATGGTGCTTTGGACGAGAGGGGAAACACTTATTTATCTGCTTTATGCAGGAATAATTACGGTATTATATAAAGTTTTTGGATTTACGTTTTTAAATGTCCCTTGGACTCCGGTTGCTTTAATTGGTACAGCTGTGGCATTTCTTGTAGGGTTTCAGAATAATTCGGCTTATGGACGAATCTGGGAAGCTAGAATGATCTGGGGTGCTATTGTTAATACATCTCGAACTTGGGGAATGAAGATTCAGGATATGGTTTCTAATCAGTATTGTAAGGTCCCAATTTCTGAAGATGAATTAGAGCAAGAAAAGAAGATTTTAATATATAGGCATATTGCTTGGATGACGGCATTACGATATGCTATGCGGCAACGTAAAAGTTGGGAGACCCAACATAAGGCAAAAACGAATCAGGAATGGCGAAAAATGATCCATATTCCTGAGGAGGTTTCGACATTGGAAGATAATTTAATGATGTATTTGTCAGAAGAGGAACTCAAATATATCTTATCAAAAAACAACAAGCAGACTGCAATACTGTATTTACAATCCAAACATATTAGAGCACTAAAAGATAAAGGCTTGATATGGGAATTTGCATTTTTAGAACTAGAGAATGTTCTTGAGTCACTTTTTACGCACCAAGGAAAATCAGAACGTATAAAGAACTTTCCTTATCCAAGACAATATGCTAGTTTGGGATTGTATTTAACGCGTGTTTTTGCCATTCTTTTACCTTTTGGTTTAATTCCTGAATTTGCCGAGATTGGTGAGACTATGGTCGATGACTTCTTTCTTATAGGACAGTTTTTTATATGGATTGCTATACCATTTTGTGCAACTGTATCTTGGGCATTTCATACTATGGAGCGTTTAGCAAGGACAGGTGAAAATCCTTTTGAAGGCGGTCCAAACGATGTACCTATTTCTACAATTGCAAGAGGTATTGAAATTGATTTAAGACAAATGTTAGATGAAGATCCTGACCAGATTCCAAGTCAATTTCCTGAGGACAAAAATGTTCAGATGTAAACTATTACTTCAAAGTGTATTCTGACAATGGTTTTGTAAATTTTTCTGGATCAGCAGTTAAATGATATCTTGGGTCGTCTACATCCTCTATAATGACTTCTTCGAACTTAGGACTTGCTTTTCGCAATAGAACTTTACAGTCTTTACTGAGATGTTTAAGCTTAATAGACTTTCCTTCTGCTTCATACTTGTTTACTAAATTAAAAATAGCTTCTAATGCCGAATGATCGGTTACACGAGATTCAATAAAATCTATTTCGACTTTTGATGGGTCATTTTTAATATCGAACTTAGAGTTAAAGTTTTGAATAGATCCAAAGAAAAGTGGACCCCAAATTTCATAAGTTTTAGTTCCATCCTTTTGCATGCGCTTTCTAGCTCTAATCATAGTTGCATTTTTCCAGGCAAATACTAAAGCTGAAATAATGACACCTGCAATAACCGCTACAGCTAAATCTTTCCATACGGTGATTCCGGAAACTGCAATTAAGACGATGGCGTCGGATAATGGAATTTTACGAAGTATTCTAAAGCTCGACCAAGCGAACGTTCCAATAACAACCATAAACATAACACCAACTAGGGCAGCTATAGGAATCTGCTCTATTAGTGGCGCTCCAAATAGTACAAAGCATAGAAGGGCAATGGCAGCAACTACACCTGATAATCGACCACGACCACCAGAGTCTACGTTAATAATCGATTGTCCAATCATAGCGCAGCCTCCCATACCACCAAATAAACCATTGAGAATATTGGCACCTCCTTGTGCTACACACTCACGATTGCCATTTCCTCGAGTTTCTGTGATTTCATCAACAAGGTTTAAGGTCATTAAGGATTCGATTAAGCCTACAGCTGCTAGAATAAATGCTGTTGATAAAATGAGACTCCAATGTCCTGAAATTGAACTAAAGAATCCAAAAATCTGGTCTTGAAATGTTGGTAGCGTTCCTTTTAATCCCTTACCTCCTCCTTCAGCGATAAAGGACCCAACGGTGCTCATTTCAATACCACCTAGAATAGTGATACAAGCCACAACAATAATTGCGATTAAAGCTGCAGGGATTTTTTTTGTAAGTTTTGGTAAGCCAAACATAATGCCCATTGTTAATCCAATAAAGCCCATCATTTTCCAGAACACTGTATTGCTAAATAATGCACTGAACCATTCTGATGTATTAGTCCAAATGGAAATGTCTTTAGGTACAGCGTTAGGAAACAGTTTTAATTGAGCAAGGAAAATTACAATGGCTAAACCATTAACAAATCCCATCATTACAGGATGTGGAATTAATCTAACGAACTTTCCAAGTTTAAAAACACCTGCTAAAATCTGGATTCCACCAACAAAAAGTAAGGTAATAAAAAGCCACTGCAGCCCTAGATTATCAATAGGTTTATCCATAGCTAAGCCAACGTCATTACCTTTTTGAATGAGGTGAACCATCACCACAGCCATAGCTCCTGTTGCACCTGAAATCATTCCTGGTCTACCACCAAAAAGAGCTGTGACAAGGCCCATCATGAATGCACCATAAAGTCCTACGAGAGGGTCAACGCCTGCAACAAAGGCAAAAGCTACCGCTTCAGGAACCAGAGCGAGTGCCACCGTGAGTCCAGATAAGATATCATTTTTAGGGTTTTGAGTAAAGTTTTTTCTTGTAGTTTGACCAAGTATCATAATGCTTTATCTTAATAAGTCGGCAAAGATAGATTATTTGGAACAATACCATAGGGAATCTTAAGATAACAAAAAAAGCACTAGATGTTCTAGTGCTTTAGAATTACTTTTATTTATCTATCGGTTATTGAGCAGGTGGAAATTGCTCCATGGTTTTAGCGACAAATTCTTTAATTCTAGCCTCTTTTTTGTCTACATTTTTTGTAACTAAATAACCGGTTCCTGATCCTTGCCAAATCAGTTCTTTTTCTTTAGCGTCCACCAAGTCTATAAATAACATACCTTCAGTGCTGGTAGAAACATTATTTCCTCCCCAACCAAAACCAGGTCCCCAGCCCCAGCCCCAACGACTATAACCTCCCC